>MRWG01000319.1_pt1 | contig 68944 bp, 58 predicted proteins | sample 1013341 | NCBI WGS metagenome assembly MRWG01 (sample SAMN06117577, study PRJNA244670) | biofilm metagenome | biome: Water; feature: Cathode Biofilm; material: Biofilm; isolation source: microbial consortium enriched at the cathode of a solar microbial fuel cell | place: USA: District of Columbia ...
TCTACGCCGCCGTCCTCGCCGCCGGACTGAGCCGCGTCGCCGCGGCGCTGCTGCCGGAACAGGCGATCCTGCTGTTCAGCGTCTCCGCCCTGGGCTGGGCGGTGGCGTTCCTGGGCTTCGCCCTGCTCTACGGCCGCGCGCTGACCACACGGCGGCGGACAGCCGGCGGGTGACCTGTGCCTTCAGATGTCGTCCCACCGTTCCAGCCGGTCATTGATCAGCGCAATCCGGCGGACAACGTCTTCAAGCGACGATTGCGCAAGGCTCATGATCTTTTCGTCTTCCGCTGCGATCAGAACGGATTCCAGCCGTTCGCTGAACCGCTCCAGCCGGGCCTGCGCTGCGGTCAGGATCCCAGCGGCGCTGTTCGGAACCGGCGGCATGTCATCCGGCGAACTCTTCACCTCATCCGCCACGGCGCGAGTCTTCGCCTTTTCCGCCATGCGCCGCACGTCATCGGCGGATCTCGCGGCTCCCAAGTCATCCAGACGATCGGCCATAGCGGCGAACATCTCCGCGATCTCCGCTTCTTCCTCAACGATCAGCCGCGTAAGGGCGGCCTCTGTTTGGATATCGTCGAGTTCGGGGGTGCTTCGATGGCGTCCTTCGGCGCGATACGCGATGCGGCGCAGCGTGCGGAGCTTTGCCGCGTGCCGTAGTTCCTCCTGCGCCAGGTTTTCGGCTTCGGCAGCGATCTTCGGGTCGTCCGCCCACGCGCTCACATAGGCGTAGAAGGCGAAGGCGCGCTCCTCGTTGTCGACGGCGATCGCGAAGGCCCGGTAGGGGGTGAGCAGCGCGCTGTCGACCGCATCATCCCAGCTCTCCGCCAGGTCCGAAGGCAGCCGCCAGAAGAAGGGTTCTGCGGCGGGCACCGCCTGGCCGAGATTCTCGGCCCAACGCGAGACGTCGGCAATGTGGCGCCCCTCTTCCCGGGCCATGGCCCCGAACGCCTCAGCCGTCTCCGGTTCACCGCGACGCCGCATTTGCTCGGCCAACCAGCGGTAGCGCCCCTCCGCTTCGTGTTCGAGCGCGTTGGCGATGCCGACCAGTTCGGCCAGCGTCCCGACTTCCGTGTCCGGGAATTTCTGAAGCCGCGCCATGATTGAGCCCTCCATGTTCCGGCCCTGCAGGGGACTGCTGGCGCCCTTGCGCCATGCTGCCCTCGGAAAGCTTCCCCCGGACTATTGCCCACGGATTTGCGCCAGCGCAAATGAGGGCGCCCCGCGGAACACCAAGGTTGAATCGCAGAAGGAAGTCCATGACCATGAGGTAGGATGTTGAACACGGGCAGAGATCGGATCGATCCGGCCCGCCTGTCCAAGGGGATGTGGTCGGCCGTGCTGGCCTGCTTTATCGTCCTCGTGCTGGCGACGTCCGCGGCTGCGCAATCGGCGCCGCGTCTCGGCGGCTATCTCGACAAGGTCGATCCCGCCGCGGTAGTGCCCGGCGCTGACGAATTCGGGACCCCCGAAGGCGCGCCACCCATGGTCCCGGTTCTTCGTCAGGGCGAGGTCGTCGGCTACGCCTATCTGACATCCGACGTGGTCAACACTTCCGGCTATTCCGGCAAACCCATCGACGTGATGGTCGGGCTCGACACCGACGGTACGATCGTCGGCTCGGAACTGCTGGAGCATCACGAGCCCATCGTCCTGATCGGCATTCCGGAAGCGCGCATCGAGGCGTACATGGCCGATCTGGTGGGCTTCAATCCGCTGAAGGCCGCCGCGGCCGGCGAGAATCCGCCGGACGCCGACATCGTCTCCGGCGCCACCGTCACCGTGCTGGTGATCGGCGACAGCATCCTGCGCTCGGCTGCGCGGGTGGGCCGGCGCATTGCCGGCGGTCCCGATCCCGTCGACTCTGCGCGCCGCATCGTCGACCCCGACGCCGGCGAGATGACGGACTGGACGACCCTGCTCGGCAACGGCGCGATACGCCGCCTCAGCATTTCGGTCGAGGACGTCAACCAGGCATTCGAGCAGGCCGGCGACGCCAGAGCGGTGGCGCGCCCGGAGAAGGGCCCGCCAGATGCCGTCTTCGCCGAGCTTTACGTTGCACTCGTCTCGCAACCGGCGATCGGTCGGTCCCTGCTCGGTGAAGGGGGCTATGACCGGCTTCAAAGCCAGCTTGAAGGAGACCAGTCGGCCATTCTCGTGATGGGGGACGGGCGATATTCCTTCAAGGGATCCGGCTATGTGCGCGGCGGGATCTTCGACCGTATCCAACTCACCCAGGGGACAGAGAGCTTCCGCTTCCGCGACAAGCAGCATCAGCGGATCGCCGACCTCGCGGCCGCGGATGCGCCCGATTTCAACGAAATCTCGCTTTTCCGCGTTCCGCAGGATGCCAGCTTCCAGCCGGCGGAAACCTGGACCATGCACCTGCTTGTCCAGCGGGCCGTCAGCGCCCTCGACAAGGCCTTCGTAACCTTCGCACTCGACTACCGTCTCCCCGAGCACTACGCCCGGACCGTTCGCACGACGGCGCCCGCACCCGCTGACGGGGAAGTTGCGCCAGAGCCGCCCATCGCAGCGGAGTTGGACGAGTCGCCGGGCCCGGCCGAGACGCCGCTCTGGCAGCGGATCTGGCGTTCCAAGGTTGCCTCCATCTCCATGCTGGTCGCAATGCTGGCCGCGCTGACCGCGATCTTCTTCTTCCAGGATGTCCTGGTGAAACGGCCGAAACTTTTCGACCGCATCCGTCTGGTCTACCTGGGCGTAACCCTGGTCTGGCTCGGCTGGGTGGCCAAGGCGCAGCTTTCCGTGGTCAATCTGCTCGCCTTCTCGCAGGCGCTGCGCACTGATTTCCAGTGGTCCTACTTCCTCGTCGATCCGCTGATCTTCATCCTGTGGTTCTCGGTCGCCGCCGCGCTGCTGTTCTGGGGCCGGGGACCGTTCTGCGGCTGGCTCTGCCCCTTCGGCGCGTTGCAGGAACTGACCAACCGGGCCGGCCGGTTACTGAAGATTCCGCAGATCAGGGTGCCCTGGGCGCTGCACGAGCGGCTCTGGCCGATCAAGTACATCATATTCCTCGTCCTCTTCGGCGTGTCGCTCACTTCCCTGGCGCTGGCGGAGCGGCTCTCGGAGGTCGAACCGTTCAAGACGGCGATCATCCTGCATTTCCTGCGCGACTGGTGGTTCGTGCTCTTCGCCGTGTCGCTGCTGGTGGCGGGGCTGTTCATCGAACGTTTCTTCTGCCGCTATCTCTGCCCGCTTGGCGCGGCGCTGGCGATCCCAGGCCGGTTGCGCATGTTCGACTGGCTGAAGCGCTACCGCGAATGCGGCAACCCCTGCATGCGCTGTCACAACGAATGTCCGGTCGGCGCCATCCACCCGGAAGGGCACATCAACCCCAACGAGTGCATCTCATGTCTTCACTGCCAGGTGCTCTACCACCACGACCGCAAATGCCCCGTGGTGATCCAGAAGCGCCTGAAGCACGAAAAGCGGGCCGCCATGGCCTCGCCGAGCATGCGGAGCGGGCCGAAGACGCCGCCCCGCGCTGCTCCCAGCCCCCAGGAAGGAGACTGAACGATGAAACCGAATGAACGGGACGGAAAGGGCCTGAGCAGACGCGACCTGCTGGGTGGAACGGCTTCGGCCGCGACACTTGCCGGATTCGCCGGCGCAGGAGGGTTCGCAGGCGGTATGACCCTGACCTCGCGTGCGGCGCAGGCCGCCGCTGGCAAGGCGAGCGTCGGACCTGGCGAACTGGACGAGTACTATGTCTTCTTCTCCAGCGGCCAGACCGGCGAGATGCGGATTGTCGGCCTGCCTTCCATGCGCGAGTTGATGCGGGTGCCGGTCTTCAACCGCTGCAGCGCCACGGGCTGGGGTGACACCAATGAAAGCCGCAAGATCCTGACCGAGGGCCTGCTTCCGGAGACGCGCGAGTTCCTGAAGGACAAGGGCGGCGTTTACCTCAATGGCGACCTACATCACCCGCACATGTCCTTCACCGACGGGACCTATGACGGCCGCTACGTCTTCATGAACGACAAGGCCAACTCGCGCGTGGCTCGTGTCCGCTGCGACGTCATGAAGTGCGACAAGATCATCGAGATCCCGAACATGGAGGCGGTGCACGGCCTCAGGGTCCAGAAGTTCCCGAAGACCGGCTACGTCTTCGCCAATGGCGAGGACCGGCTGCCGCTGCCGAATGACGGGTCCATTCTCGATGAGCCGGACAAGTACCACGGCATCTTCACCGCCATCGACGGCGACAGCATGGAGATCGCCTGGCAGGTGATGGTCGACGGCAACCTCGACAACGTCGATGCCGATTACCAGGGCAAGTACTGCTTCTCGACCTGCTACAACTCCGAAGGCGGCACCAATCTGGGCGAGATGATGGCCGCCGAGCAGGACTGGGTGGTGATCTTCAACATCGCCCGCATCGAGGAGGCGGTAAGGAACGGCGATTTCACCGAGCACAAGGGCGTGCCCGTGATCGACGGTCGTCACGGCTCCCGCTACACGCGCTACGTTCCTGTGCCCAACAGCCCGCACGGCATCAACACTGCGCCCGACGGCATCCACGTCGTCGCCAATGGCAAGCTCTCGCCTACGGTTACCGTGTTCGACGTTCGCCGTTTCGACGATCTGTTCGACGACAAGCTGAAGCCGCGTGATGTGGTAGTGGCCGAGCCGGAACTGGGTCTCGGTCCGTTGCATACGGCCTTCGACGGCCGCGGCAACGCCTACACCACGCTGTTCATCGACAGCCAGATCTGCAAGTGGGACATGGCCAAGGCCATTCGCCGCTTCCAGGGCGAGGATGTCGATCCGATCATCCAGAAGCTGGATGTCCACTACCAGCCCGGCCACAACCACACCTCGATGGGGCAGACCAAGGAAGCGGATGGCAAATGGCTGATATCGCTGAATAAATTCTCCAAGGACCGTTTCCTCAACGTCGGACCGCTCAAGCCGGAGAACGATCAGCTGATCGACATTTCCGGCGATGAGATGAAGCTGGTGCATGATGGGCCAAGCTTCGCCGAGCCCCACGACGCCACCATCGTCCACCGCTCCAAGGTGAACCCGGTCCACGTCTGGGACCGCAATGACCCGATGTTCGAGGACGCCAGGAAGCAGGCGGCCGCCGACGGCGTGGATCTGGAAGATGCCGCCGACGTCATTCGCGACGGCAACAAGGTCCGGGTCTACATGTACTCGGTGGCGCCGGCCTTCAGCCTGGAGAAATTCACGGTCAAGGAAGGTGACGAGGTCACGGTCTACATAACCAATCTCGACGATATCGAGGACCTGACCCACGGCTTCGTCATGGTCAATCACGGCGTGTGCATGGAGGTGGGACCCCAAGCAACAGCGTCCATCACCTTCACCGCGGGCCGGCCCGGCGTCCACTGGTTTTACTGCCAGTGGTTCTGCCATGCGCTCCACATGGAGATGAAGGGCCGCATGCTCGTCGAGCCGCGGGCCGCGTAGCAATGCAACCGTTCGGGCGATACCCCGTCCGATTCCTGGCGGCCGCCGCGCTGACGGCCGGGGCGGCGCTCGCCGCCCCGGTCCCAGGCCTGGCGGCGGAACGGGACATTGCGGCCGGGGAGAACCTCGAGCGGACGATAGACCGGGCGGCGGCCGGCGACGTATTGCATCTCGCCGCCGGCCGCCATGCCGGCCCGGTCGTCATCGACAAGAAGCTCTCCCTTCTGGGCCGTCCCGGCGCGACTTTGGAAGGCGACGGCAAGGGCAGTGTCATTACCCTGACAGCTCCGGGCGTCACGGTTCGCGGTCTCACCATTCGGGGCTCCGGCATCGACGTCCCGGCCATGGATTCCGCGATTCTGGTCCGGCAGAGCGCGCGCGGCGCGCTGATCGAGGACAATCGCCTGGAGGGCAACCTATTTGGCGTCTATCTACATGGCGCAGCGAAGTCGGTCGTGCGGGCCAACACGATCGTCGGCCGCGACGACCTCAGGCTCTCGGAGTCCGGCAACGGGGTCTCGATATGGAATGCGCCCGGCGCGAAGGTCATCGGCAACGACATTCGCTACGGACGCGACGGGATCTTCGTCAACATCAGCAAGCGCAACGAGTTCCGCGACAACACCTTCACCGACCTGCGCTTCGCCATTCACTACATGTACACCCACGACAGCAAAGTGATCGGCAACGTCTCGCGCGGCAATCATGTCGGCTGGGCGCTGATGTTCTCCGATCGTCTGGAAATCCGAGACAATGTCAGCGTCGACGATCGAGATCACGGGCTGCTGCTCAACTACGTCAACAACTCCCAGATCACCGGTAACGTCGTGCGCGGCAGCAGAAACAAGTGCCTGTTCATTTACAACGCACACAAGAACCGGGTCGCCGGCAACCACTTCGAGAATTGTCCCATCGGCATCCATTTCACTGCCGGTTCAGAGCGGAACGAGGTGTATGGCAACGCCTTCGTCGCCAACCGGACCCAGGTCAAGTATGTCGGCTCGCGCAATGTGGTCTGGAGCCATGAGGGCCGAGGCAACTACTGGAGCGACAACGCCGCGTTCGATCTGGACGGGGACGGTGTCGCCGACCGTCCCTACCGCCCCAACGACTTGGTCGACGACGTGTTGTGGCGCTATCCGCAGGCGAAGCTGCTGCTCAACAGCCCCGCGATCGACCTGCTCCGCCTGGCGCAGTCACAGTTCCCCGGACTGCTGCCTGGTGGCGTCGTGGACATGGCGCCGCTGATCGACCGGCCCGACATCGGAGGCTCCGAATGAACGCCGTCGTCGCCCTGGACACCGTCTCCAAGAACTACGGCCCCGTTGCCGCGCTGGACAGCGTCAGCCTGGATCTCGTCGCCGGCGAGACCGTGGCGCTGGCCGGTCACAACGGCGCCGGCAAGACCACCCTCATGAAGCTGGCTCTCGGCCTGGCACGGCCGAGTTCGGGCACGATCCGTGTCTTCGGCCAGGATCCGGCCGGGCGTCACGGGGCCCGTGCGCGGCGCCGCGTCGGCTTTCTGCCCGAAAGCGCCGCCTTCCACGGCGCCATGACCGGGCTCGAATTGCTCGCATTCTACGCTCGGTTGAAGCGCGCGCGCGTCGAACCGCTCGAGGAACTGCTGGAACGGGTTGGCCTCGACCATGCCGCCAACCGGCGTGTCGGCACCTATTCCAAGGGTATGCGCCAGCGACTGGCGCTGGCCCAGGCACTGATCGGTGAGCCGGGACTGCTGCTGCTCGACGAGCCGACTTCCGGCCTGGATCCTGATTCAAGAATGCAGGTCTACGAGACGATCGACCGTCTGCGGGCCGAGGGCTCCACGATCCTGATATCGACCCACGCCCTGGCGGAGATCGAGAGTCATGCCGACCGGGTGGCCCTGCTTCATCGCGGCAAGCTCCTCGCAGCGGGCGAACTCCAGGCGTTGCGCCGCAAAGCTGCCCTGCCATCTCGCATTACTCTCGTCGTTCGGCCTTGCCACACCGAACGGGTGCTGTCGGCGCTCACTGTCCGCGCTGAGGTGCGGGCTCGGAGCGAAGAGCGGCTGGTACTCGCCGTGCCCCACGCGGACAAGATTGCCGCGTTGCGCGACATCGCCGGCCTGGGTGAGACAGTGACTGACATCGAAATCACCGAGCCGGGGCTGGAAGCGCTCTATCACAGCCTGACGCGGGAGGACGGCCGATGACACCGCTCGTCACCATCGCCGGTCAGGAGATCCGCGCCGGCATCCGTAATCGCTGGGTGCTGGCGATGACACTCCTGCTGGCGGCGCTCGCCCTCAGCCTGGTGCTGGTTGGCAGCGCGCCGACCGGAGCGGTCGGGGCCTCCCCGCTCGCCGTCGTTATCGTCAGCCTGGCCAGTCTGACCATCTTTCTGGTGCCGCTTGTCGCGCTCATGCTCTCATTCGACGCCATCGTCGGCGAGGCCGAACGTGGCACATTGCTGCTGCTGATGGCCTATCCGATCGCCCGCTGGCAGATCGTGGCCGGCAAATTCGCCGGCCATGTCGTCATCCTGGCGCTGGCGACCACCGTCGGATACGGGGCCGCAGGCGTTGTCCTGTGGCTGAACGCGGGCGCGGAGGCCGGCGCGTGGGGCGCGTTCCTGGCCCTGATCGGCACCTCCATCCTGCTGGGCGCCGTGTTTGCCGCGCTCGGCGCACTCGCCAGTGTTCTCGTGCGAGAGCGAGCGACTGCGGCCGGGCTGGCGGTCGGCCTGTGGCTCGTGCTGGTGCTGCTCTACGACGCGGCCCTTCTGGGGCTGCTGGTGGCTGACCAGGGCCAGTACGTCACGGAAGCGCTGCTCGACACGTTACTGCTGTTCAATCCGGCCGACGTCTACCGGCTGATCAACCTGGCCGGCCATGAGGCTGTTGCGCAAGTCGCCGGAATGACCCTCTCGGGCCATTCCCTTCTGGCGCTTTACGGCGTGTTGGCCGCCTGGGTGGCGGTCCCGCTGGGGCTCGCCATCCTGTTCTTCGAGAGGAAACAGCCGTGAAAGCCTTCAATCCTTTGTCGGTTATCCTGGCGGCGCTTCTCGTGCTGGCTGCCTGCGAGGAGGAGCCCGGCGCGGCAAGCGCTGTCGCCCCGCAGGAGCCGGGAGCAGAGGATGTCGGCCACTATTGTGGGATGATCGTGGAGAATCATTCGGGGCCGAAGGGGCACATCTTCCTGTCCGATCAGACGGAGCCGCTCTGGTTCAGTTCGATCCGCGACACCCTGGCTTTCACGATGCTGCCCGAAGAGCCCGACAACATCGCCGCCATCTTCGTCAATGACATGGGCCAGGCGAAAAATTGGGACCACCCGGAGCCCGGCACCTGGGTCGCCGCGCGCGAAGCGCACTACGTCATCGGCAGCGACGCGCGCGGCGGCATGGGCGCGCCGGCGATCGTGCCCTTCGGTGACCTGACTGCGGCGAAACGTTTTGTCGAAGAACGCGGCGGCAGCATCCTCGCGTTCGATGAAATCCCGCAGGAGATGGTGCTCGGTCCGGCTGACGAGGGCGGTAGCGAAACTTCTGCGACAGGCGGAGGCAGTCATGAACGGACACAGTAGCGCCCACTCGCCTCTCAGTCGTCGGCGTTTCATCGGCATTGCTGGCGCGGCCGCCGGCCTGAGCTTGCTGCCCGGCGGAGTCCCGGCCGCCCGGACCCGGACCTTTCACTGGCGGGGCGTCGCGCTCGGGGCGGACGCTTCGATACAGATCATTCATTCTGACGCGCGCGAGGCGCGCCGGATTATCGATCTCGCAGTGGCCGAGATCGAACGGCTCGAGGCGATATTCAGTCTCTACCGGCCCGACTCAACGCTCCGGCGGCTGAATCGGGACGGCCGCCTTTCGGAACCGCCGATGGAACTTCGCGACATACTGGCCAGGGCGGCGGTCGTGAGCGAGGTGAGCGGCGGCGTCTTCGACGTCACCGTGCAACCACTTTGGGAACGGCTGGCTCGTCACTTCGCCGAACAGCCGGATTCCGACACTCTGCCCGACCTGGACCGGACATTGACGCTCGTCGACTGGCGCGGTGTACGGATCGATGACCATGAGATCGTCTTTGACCGGTCAGGCATGGCGGTGACGCTGAACGGCATCGCGCAAGGCTATATCACCGACCGCGTGGCCGAGTTGCTGCACCGCAACGGCGTCGATCGCATTGCTCTCGATCTTGGTGAGACCCGAGCCATCGGACGCTCGGCCGATGGTGATCCGTGGCGGGTTGGCATCCCGGACCCGATGCGGCCCTCTCGACTGATCGGCCGGCTCGACGCATCGGATCGGGCCATTGCGACCTCAGGCGGATACGGCCTGCTGTTCGACCGAGGCGGCCGGATCAGCCATCTGATGAATCCCCGGAACGGTGAGACGGCGCCTGCCGGCCGCAGCGTGACCGTGGTCGCCGGGGAGGCATGTCTGGCGGACACCTGGTCGACCGCCTTCGCATTGATGGAAACCCGCGAGGTTGGCGAAAAGGCTCGGGGTGCCGGACTGGAGGTCTATCTCGCCGAGGCGGAGGGCACCCTGTATCGGGTTGCCTGACCATCTGGGCTGCCCCGCCGAATTGGTCGACTCTGACAAGCCTTGCATACGCTTCGAACGACGATATGAACGTGCATAGCTGGCGAGCATGTCGTTCTTCCAGATGCTCTTCGTGCAATGACAATTTCTGGGGATTGCTCGCGTGACCGACCTGTTCACCCCATTTGCTCTCAAGGACATAACGCTTCGCAACCGCATCGCGATGTCGCCGATGACGATGTACCGGTCGGTCGAAGGCCGGATGACGGATTTCCATGTGATGCTCATGGGATCGCGCGCGGCCGGCGGCTTCGGGCTGGTATTCCCCGAGCAGATCGCCATCACGCCGGACGGACGGACAAGCACGAGTTGCGCCGGCATCTATGACGATACGCAGATGGAGGGCTTGAGCCGCATCGCCGCAATTGTGAAGGACATGGGCGCCGTGCCGGCTATTCAGTTGGGTCACACTGGCCGCAAGGGCAGTGAGAACAAGCCCTGGGAAGGCAAGATCCAGCTTCCGCCCGACGATCCGCAGGGCTGGCAGGTGCGCGGCCCCTCACCCATCCCCTATGGCGGCCGCTACACACATCCCGTTCAGGAACTCAGCGTGGATGAGATCAGGGAGATTCATGGGGCCTACGCCGACGCCGCCCGCCGGGCCCTAGATTGCGGCTTCGAGTGGCTCGAGATGCATTTTGCGCACGGGTATCTGGGCGCCAGTTTCTTCTCGCCCCTGGCCAATCAGCGTACGGATGATTATGGCGGCAGCCTGGAGAACCGGCTCCGTTTTCATCGCGAGGCGCTGGATGCCGTCCGCGCGGTCTGGCCCGAGCGACTTCCTCTCACGGTGCGGCTGGGCGCCGACGATTTCAACCGGGATGGCGTAAAGTTCGACGATGCCGTCTGGGCGATTTCGGCGTTGAAGGCGCACGGGCTGGATTTCGCGGATATCAGCCTGGGGCTGAATACCGATGCGATGCAGGATGTGCCGTTCGACGAGGTAGGCTTCATGGTGGAGCGGACCACGCGCGTGCGCCGGGAGGCCGGCATTCCGGTCGGGGTGAGCTGGAACCTGGGCATTCCGGCCGAGGCCAACCGGGTGATCGCCGAGGGGCTGATCGATGTCGTCTTCCTGGGCCGGCCTGCGTTGGCGAATCCGCACTGGCCCGTCATGGCGGCGAGGGAACTGGGACATGAAGATCCCCTGACGCTCATGCCCGAGGACTGGTCCTGGTGGCTTCGCCGCAGACCGAAGCCCGAGGGCTCGCTGGGCTGGCCGCCCGTTTCCGGGAAGATGCAGTAGGACGTCTCCGCACAGCCGGTCGACCCGAAGAAGCGAGCAGTCCAGCCATCACTTGATCTTCCCCCTCACCGGCGAAAGACGGTGCGATGGTGGATCCTCTCCGCCAGTGCGTCGAGTGTGCGGACGGGAGTCGTTCAGCTTCCCGCTCGGCCCCGCCTATTTCGCCAGCAGGTCGATTTCGTCCGACAGGGTCTCGGCCTTCGAGCGCAGGGTCTGCAGTTCGCGGCGGAGCTTCGCGGTCTCGCCTGTATTTCCGGATGCTTCGGCCGCCGCCATGCGGAATTCATTGTCGCGCAGTTCCCGGTCGAGCGCCGTGATCCGCTCGCGCATGGCCTGTTCCTTCTCGCGCGTGATGCGGTTCTGCTCGCGGGCCCGGGCGATGGCGTCCCCCTGGCGGGCCAGTTCGGCGTTGAGCGCGGCGATTTCCTGTTCCTGAAGCTCCCGCTCCTCCGCCAGAGCCTCCTGGTCGCTCTGCAGACCGATCCGGGTGTCCGTGGCCGCCTGCTGGCGTTGCTCGGCCTCACGCACGCGGCGTTCCGGTCCGCCGGAGACCGCGTCGGCCTTCTGCTGCTGATAGGTGGCGCACCCGGCCTCCCCCAGGGCGAGGGCGGCAAGGACGGCGGCAAGGGTGATGCTGCGATAGGACATTGGCGGCCTCACCCGATCCGGACCGCGCGATCGATCTCCTCGAGCGCGTCGCGTTCGCGTTCCAGGGCCGCGATCTGGTGGTTCATGTCGCGGATCTCGGCCTCGAGCTGGCGGGTGTCGCGGCCGTCGCCCTCGAGTTGCTCGGCGACCTGGTAGTAGTTGTCCCTCTCCTTCTCGAGCTGGGCGATGGTGCTGTCCATGACGCCGATATTGCTCTGCAGGCGCCGGCTTTCCTCCTCCAGCATCTCTTCGCGCACTTCGTTCTTCGCGACCTTGATGCGGATTTCCTGCAGCCGCTCCCGGTTCTCGGCCACAACCCGCTGGGAGGTCTCGACCAGCTTGCGCAGCTTGACGTTCTTTTCCTGGATTTCCTCGGTGACCAGGTCGATTTCCCGGACCTGCCGGCGGGCCGCCTCCTGGCGCTTCGCCACCAGATAGCCATCGACGGCGCCATAGGCCGCGCCGATGCCGGCCATGATCGCGCACTGGCCCATGTTGTCGCCGCCGCCCAGCAGCGCGGCGGCGACGCACAACCCGCCGAACAGCAGGGCATTGGTGGCGGCGCCGCCGGCGACGGTCTCGTTGAAGACTTCCGCATCCTCGCGGAGCTGGCGTTCCTCCTCGCTGAGATTCTCGTCATTGCCGGAAGAGGCGAAATCGAACAGCCCCTGGCGCTGGCCGTCGGCGTTCTGGGCACAGCCCGCCAGGGCCAGCGCGGCGGCGAGCAGACCGGCCGCGATCAGTTTGCCGAAAGGGGGAAGAAATCTTTGCATCGGACTGACTCCGTTACTTGCCGGCGTTGGCTGCGGCGTCCGTCAAGGACTGGATTATGGCCGGTCTGGCGCCGGTTCCCAAGCTTCGAATCTTCTCCAGATGGCCGAGAACCCGGTCGGTCAGAGGCGGCAGCGTCCGCAATCCGCGGTCGGCATATTCCACCTTCAGCACCGCCGCCTGCCCGTTCAGCTTGTCCTGGCCGAAATCGTCGGCGATGCGCGTGAGACGGTCGAGATAGTAGTCGAGATTGAACTCGAACGTCGCATGGTCCTCGGCGTGGTTCGCCATGTAGCGGGCCTTCCGCGCTTCGTCGTCGACGGCATCCGCCAAAGCCTTCCAGCGCTGGAAGGCGACGATGTCGAAGGTCACCCGCCGCGCGGCAAAGACGGCGTTCGACAACAGCTCGCGGGCCGCCCGGTCACGTTCCTGATTGCGGGTGCGGATGCTCTCGGCAATGACGAAGGAGAGATTTTCCAGCCGCCGCTTCATTTCCCCGTTCGGCACGGCCTCGGCAAGGGCGCGGGCCTCCTCGACCGGATCGGCCTGTTCCGCGGCCAGCTTTGCGCCTTCGCCGTCGGGATTGCGGTCCTCCTGCGGCAGGCTCTCCCACGCCTTGCGCACCGTCTCGATGCGTTCGCGAGACGGCAGGGCCGGCGCCACCAGGGCAAGGCGGAAGCCCGCGGTCTTCTGGCGCCGGATGCCGTGCTCGTCGACCGGCGGAAATTCCTCGCGGTGGCTGGTGCGGATCTCGCCGGCCCGCGTCAGGTAGCTGCCGCCGCGCAGGACGAAGCCGCCGGCCTGACCGTGCAGGTGGGTGACTGCATTGAGCCGGAACGGCTCCAGCGCCAGCTCGGCGGCGTTGCCCAGCATGTCGAACAGGCCGAGCGCGTTGGGCAGGACGGTGCCGATCAGATTCAATTCCCGGTAGGAGTTGCCGTCATGGATGACGAACTCGTCCAGGCGGCCCGGCGGCACGAAGGTCCGTTCGGCGAATTCGGCCGGGCCTACGGCGGTGCCGCCGCGGGCGGCGAACTCCCACTCAGCCTCGGTCGGCAGGCGCAGGAAGCCGACGGCGCCTTCCTCGGCGGGCACGCGGCCGGCGGCGTTCCGCAACAGCCACTCGGAGTAGCGCTCGGCGAACAGCATCGCTTCGGCCCAGGAAATCTCCGTCGCCGGCAGTTCCAGATCGGGGTTGGCGGTATCGGGACAGCTCTCGCCGATAGCGGCGCGCTGCATCGCCGTGACCTCATACTTGCCCAGGTAGTAGTGACGGCCTCCGCCCCCGTCGGCGGCAGCGAAAGCGCCGGCCAGCCAGGCGATCCGCCGGTACTCGGCGAAGCCCCGGTCCGTCTCGTGGCTGCCCAGGGTGACGCGGTAGTCGTCGAGGGCGCCGCTGCTGGGCACGTTCACCTTCCGGAACGCCATGGCGCCGCCGCAGGGCATGGGCAGGACCAAGTCGCCCTCCAGGGGAGAGGGGTTGAAGCTTTCGGGATTCCAGATGATCTCCTGCGCGGTGGCCGGCAACGCAGCGAGCAGCAGCAGGGCGGCCAGCCTACATCTCGCGGATTTCATCGCTTGGCTCCAGACGGGTGAAGTTGAGTCCGATGAGAACGGCGGGCAGCAGCGAGAACACGAGTACCACAAGAAGACCCTGGACCACGGCTGCAGCGGTGATCACGCAGGCAGCCCCCTCTGCGCCGAAACTCGCGGCGAAATAGCCGTTGATCCAGGCTGCGGCGGCACGCGCCACGACCAGCGCCGCGGCCCCGCCGCCGGCGGCCAGCAGAACGGCCTGGACCGTGGGGAAGCCGATCAGCCAGTTCCGGCCGTAGCCGATCAGGTTCAGCATGGCGACCGTGCGGCGCTTGCGCGCCGCCACCGCCCACTGGATGGCGGCGAGACTGCCGGCCAGGCCGGCGGCCCCCAGCACGATGATGGCGTCGAGCACCGCGCCGATATTGCGGTCCAGTTCGATGGCGGAGACGATCGCGCCCTCCTGCGCGCTGACGCTGAGGCCCTGGTCCTCGCGCAGGTGCCGCGCCAGGACGGCGACATCCTCGATGCGGCTGGCGTAGAGACGGAAATTCGGAAAGACCTCCCGGGCTTCCCGTTCCGGTCCCTCGGTCATACCGAGCTCGGGCGCCGCGAAGCCGTCGCGGAACGCCTCGATGGCGCGCAGCAGTTCGGGCCGCACGAAGGCGACGACACCACCATGCCGCTCCGGCGCGGCGATCGCCGTGACCGCCGCCTCGATCCCCGCCGCCTCGATCCGTCCGTCGGCGCGCCGGCGCTCGACGTCGACGAAGACGCGGTCGCCTTCCTCCAGGTCGGCGCGGCGGGCAGCGGCGGCCGATAGACGGAGCTCGGCAATCGAGCCGAGCCGGGGCGTCGCGGCATCGAAGACGGGATCGGCCGGGCCGGTGGGCACGAGAGAAACGCGGAGCGGGCCGCTGTTCCCCGCAACCGGCGTGATGTCGACCTGGGCGGCGGCGAAACGTGTCGAGGGCAGGACGAAGGCGACGTCGTCCCGCGCGCGCATGGCCTCGAACCAGTCGGCGTCGAAACGCCGGGCGCCGGTGGCGTCCAGGGTGATGCGCCGCATCGCCGGGTCGGCGCGCAGGCGGTCGAAGATCTCGCCGATCACGCCGGTCTGCAGGCCGTTCAGGACCAGCAGCGGCGCCAGCACGGCGGCGATGGCGAGCACGACCGCCACGGCGATCGGCCATTCGTCGGCGAGGTCCGCCGCCGAGAGGCGCAGGAGCTGGACACCGCGCAGCCGCATCAGCTTTCGAACCCGATGGTGGACGTGCGCGTCGCCGGATCGTGACGGCACTCGGCCAGCGGCAGGCCGAACCCCTCGGCCAGCGCCCGGTCGTGGGTGACCAGGATCAGCGCCGCACCCTGGCTACCCACCGTTCGGGTCAGCAGGGTCATGACGTCGATGGCGTTGGTCTGGTCCAGCGAGGCCGTCGGCTCGTCGGCCAGGACGATCGCCGGCTCGTGCGCCAGGGCGCGGATCACGGCCGCCCGCTGGCGCTCGCCGATGGAGACGCGCCGTGGCTTGCGCCGGCCCAGCTTCTCGATGCCGAGCTGGCGGAACAGTTCCGGCACCGGGCCGGGGTCGTCGCGGCCCAGCAGACGGCGCGAGAGCATGGCGTTCTCCCTGAGACTGAGGAACGGCGCCAGCCCGCCGGTCTGCAGGACATAGCCGAAGTGCCGGGCGCGGATGTCGCGCACCTGGCTTCGCCGCTTCTCCCGCCAGAGCCGGGCCACGTCCACCGCCTCCGCGGCATCCCCGGGACGGATCGTCATCCGCGCCGCACTGTCGGGGCGCAGCGTCATAGCGATCAGGTCGAGGAACGTGCTCTTGCCGGATCCGCTGGGTCCGACGATGGCCACGCGGCCGCCCGCGCCAAGCCGGAACCGGTCGATGACCAGTCGAAAGCCGTCGCCGCGCCGCCGTTCGACGCCTTCCAGATCCAGCAGGGCCTCTGTCATGGTCAGGGCAGCGCGTCCAGCGGCACCGGATAGACCCAGTCGCCGGGATCGTCGCCGTCATTGAGCGCGATCCAGCGGTCGGAATCGTCATGGAAGCGCTGGTAGAGGCGGACCTTGGAGTTGACGTCGTCGATGATGGCCTGCTGCTCGCCGACGCTCATGCGCTGCCAGTCGTCCTCGGTCAACGACATGATCCGGCTCTGGTAGGGCAGACCCTCCAGATACTCGCCCATCAGGCCGCTGTCGGCGAGGTTGCGTGTCTCCCCCTGCCCCACCCGGTTCGGGTCGCGGCCCATGGCGGTGGCGGCGCTGCGCAGCTGGTTGAAGAAATCGCTCGGGTCGATCTGCCCGGCGTCGAGGGCGTCGACCGTGGCCGTCATGGTGCGCTGGAGGTCGCTCAACTGGTTCTTCGACAGCAACAGCCGCACCGAGAACGCCTCGACGGCCGGGTTGTCGAGGTCACGGTCGATCGACCAGGCCTGGAACATCGCCGGCGCCTGGGCCCCGGAGACACGGCCCAGATAAGCCAGCGCCATGGCCCGGCCGACATCGGCGGCGGACTGGCGGATATCGGATTCCGCGCCTTTCGCCGCCGGCGGTTCGGGCGCGTCGGGCAGCGCGCCCTCCTGCGCCGCCTGACGGGTCTGTTCGACCTGCTCGACCAGGGCGTCCGTCAAGGCGCCGACCTTGCGTTCGAAGGCCGCCGGATTGCCGGAAGGCACGGGATAGTAGAGCGAGTTGCTCGAATCCCGCCGCGCCAGCTCGGTGTACTGGGTCTCGGCCCTGGCGTGGTCGTCCTGGCCCACCGGCGTCTTCAGATGCAGCACGTAGAGCGCGGTCGGCAGTGCGGAGCTGCGCCCCATGATGTCGCGGCGCATGTCGCCGGCGGTGAGCTTCAGCGTGGCATAGGGGGAGGATGCGTCGCGGGCGCTGGCGTCGGTGATCAGCACAAGATAGCGGGCGTCGAAGCCCTGCCAGTCGATGCGGCCCATGGCGTGATCGAGCGCGGCGAAGGCATCCTCCGAGAAGGAGCGCGTCGAAACCTTCGAGGCGCTGAGCGGCTCGACCGCTTCCTGGAACCCGGTGGTGCTGTCGATCTCGTTCGGATCGGCGAAGGTGCGGGTGAGATATTCGACGCCTTCGACGGCGGCCGGATCGTCGCGATAACCGACGACGCCGAAGCGCACCTTGTCCTTCAGGCCTGCAGCCTCGACGCGGTCGAGCACGCCGCGCATGACCTCGCGCGTGCGGCGGATATAGGGCTGCATGGAGCTGGAGGCGTCGATGACGAAGACGACGCCGGCGCGGAACTCGCCAAGGGCGGCGAGGTTCTCGCGGCTATTGAGCAGGCCCAGTTTCTCCTCGTTCTCCGCGCGGGTGACGCTGGCGATGCGTACGGCCATGGCGCGGCGGCGGCTGGGCAGCCGCTTCGGCTTCGCCTCCAGGATCGGCAGCATGTAGAACTGGCTTGCGAAATCGACATGGGCCTCCGGCTCGATCGAGATCACCGGACTGTCGGGCGGCAGGGCACGCTGGTCGGCAGCCTGCCGCGCCGCGGCCGCACGCTCGGTCAGGTCGTCCGACGCCAGCCAGGCGTCCAGGGCCTGCTCCTCGTCGAAGAACAGCACCCGGTCGCGGTTGGCCCGCTCGGTGAAGGCCAGCACCAGGGCGTGGTCCCAGGGCACGGTCGCCGTCTCCGGCAGGAAGCCCAGCACCTCGCCCTTGGCGTCGGATCCGACTTCCAGATAGGCCGGTCCGCCGCCGTCCACCGGATGGCGCTGATAGACATAGAGCGGTGTGAAGGGCGGCAGCGGCTGCGTGCCGGGTGCGCCCGGGCCTTCGGCTATGGCGACCCCGGGTCGGGTGAGAACCTTCTGGTAGAGCGTGGTCTTGCCGGGAATGAGCAGCGGCGTGCGGTCCTGCGCCCAGGCCGCGCCCGCGAAGCCGATGCCCAGCGTGGCCAGCACGATCAGTGCGAGCGTTCGGACGATCATTGGAGCAACTCCTTCGCCTTTTCGCTGTCGGCCTCGGCCGCCTTGCGCAGCCAGAACACGCTCTGCTCCGGCGCGTCCGGCCGGTCGAGCGCGCCGGACTTCAGCATCTCGCCGAGGCGGACCATGGCATCCACATTGCCGCCTTCCGCCGCACGCTCGTACCAGTCGGCGGCGATCGTTGCGTCCGGCTCGGCGATCACGCCGGCATCCGGATCGTGGGTCGCCGGATCGTATTGCCGCGCCATCGCCAGGGCCGCCTCGGACGATCCCTTCTGCGCTGCGTACTTGCGCAGGATGAACGCCGCCTGAACCTCGCCCGCGCTGTCGAAGCGCTCGGCTTCCGCCTGGGCGTCCTCAGCGGCCGGCTTCTCCTCGATCAGATAGGACCGCGCGGCATCAAGGGTCAGCGGGATGCGCGCTGGCGCCTGCTCCGGGGTGGCCGGCGCACTGCCGTCCGGCGCAGGCGCCTCCGGCCGGGTCTCCTCCGTGCGTGTCACCTCCTCGCTGGCGGGGCCGAAGACATCCTCCCGGAAATACCAGAGAAGAGCGGCCGCGATCAGGAGGAGGATCAGCAGCGCGCCGATAATGACATAGAGGCCGGTGCGGCGTCCGGCCCGGCCATCCTCCTCATCCGGGCGTGCGGGTTCGATGATCGCATCGCCGGCATTGGCTTCCAGTTCGGCGAAGGCCGCCAGTTCGGGTGCTGGCTCCGGCTGCGCCGCGGGACGCTCCGGCGCGGGCGGCGGCGGGTTGGATGGCAGGCGCATGGCGATCCAGCTCATGCGGTCATCGGCCCGATGGCCTGCGGCGTCGCGGAAACCGATCTGATAGGGCTGATAGGGCTTCAGATGCCAGGTCGCGGCGGGACCGAATTCGAGGGACAGCGCGCCGCCCTGGCGCGCCGCCTCCGCGGGACGGAACCAGTTCTCGCCCGCCGCCCACGCCGCGGGCCCCTGCCGCGAAGGGTCGAGATGCTTCTCCACGCCGTCGATGCTGGCGGAAACCGCCACCTCGACCGTTGCAGGGTCCAGATCGCCGGCGTTCATCAGCTTCAGGCGGGCATGGCCCGCGGCCATTTCCGGATTCTGTTCGACGACCACCGGCATTCAGGAACTCCCTAGTCTGCCGCCTCCGCGGGCTGCAGCGCGTCGCGCACGTCGATCCGCTCGATGATCTCGCCAAGCTCGCGGTTGTGCTCGTCGGAGATCTCGCGGCCCGACCCGTGGCTGACATTGTCCATTCCCAGGCTGCGGAAGGCCACGCCCCAGTCGACGAAATAGTTGCGTTCCAGCGGCTCCCGCGCCGGACCGATCTCCATGCCCTTCACCTTCAGGGCGTCGGGGGAAAAGATCGCGCGCTCGGCCTCGCGCGGGGCTTCGGGAAAGCCCGGCCGCTCGCCTTCGGGCAGAGCGCCATAGCCCAGATAGGCGATGTAGTCGTTGATCTCGTAGACGGCGATCCGTACCGCCCGGTCGGCGGCGTCCTCCCACCGTGCGCCGGCGGCGAGCGTCTCCTCGCGCACGGCCTCGGCGATATGCTCCAACAGCTTGTGGCGATCCGCGCCGACAACGATCTCGTCGATCACCTCGCGGACAACATCGCCCGACAGGCCCAGCGTGCGCAGGGCTTCCTCGTCCTGCTGCAGCCGGCGCAGGCGTGCCGTCCAGGCGTTGACGATGCGGTCGGCAAAGACCTCCGGCCGTTCCCGCCGCCGCGCGCCACGGGCCGGCTCGGCCTTGTCGCTGGCGGGTCCCGTATCTCCGGCCCACGGGTCGTCATCCGCCCAGGGATCGTCGGAGCCGTTCGCTGACGGCGCCTCGCCGTCGCCCTCGGCGGCCAGATCCTCGTCCCGCAACGCGGCGACGTTGAAGAAGATCCCGCGCGCATCCGGCGCAGGCAGGGTCAGCGCTTCCATGAAATGCGCGAAGGGACGGAAGTCCTGCCCGCGCACTGCGTTCAGCAGGGTCTTGCGGACCTCCTGCAGGCGCTGGTCGCGCTCCCGCCGGGCCGCCTCGCCGCCGTCGTGGTAGAAGCGCCGCAGGGCGTTCTCCAGCCGGCTGACCGCATCGAGCAGCCTTTCGGCGCCCTGCCGGCGTTTCAGGTCGGGGTCGAGCACGCCCGACAGGCGGTCGACCAGATAGGCCACGCCGCCGTCATTGGGCTGCATGGCCGCATTCCAGACCGCCTCCCGGTCGGAGAAGTGCTTTTCCACCAGCGCCGAGCCCATGAAGGCGTCCTTGTACTGCTGGATGACGTTCGCCGACTGGGCGGCGGGGCCCCGCTCCACCAGGTTTTCGACGTCGGAGTAGTCCATCAGATGGACCTGCTTCATCCCGGGATTGCGCAGGAACACCGTGTTGTCGAAGGCTGCGCCGTTCCAGTCCTCGGGCCAGGCGTCCTTGCCGTACAGCTCGAGGAACGATGAATGCAGCCGCCGGTCCCACTTGCCGCGGCGGGAATCGGCTGTCTCTCCCCCCTTCTCGAGGAACTCGAGATCGAACTTGGTGAGCACCAGGAACAGCGCGTTGCGGACCCGCTTGCGCTGCGCCGGCGTCGCCCCGTGCGTGGTCTCGATCCAGGACCGGACCATGCCGGCTAGGTCCTTCACCTCCTGCACGCTGGGCGGCATGCAGAGCAGCATCGCGGTCAGTTCCAGTTCGTCGGTGAAGCGCTGGAACAGGTAGGCGATCTTGCCGCGCAGGAACAGTTCGCGCAGCTGCAGGTCGCGGTCCGCCGCCGCGGGCGGCAACTGCGTCAGTTTCAGCCGCGATCGCGCGCCGGGAAAGTCGAGCAGATCCGTATGCTCGAAGAACGGCCAGGGCGTGTCCACCATGACCAGCTTCACCTCGGCGATCAGCGCGGTAAGCGTCGCCCGCGGCAGTTCGACAGGCTCGCCTTCGCCATCCTTGTGGACCGGCTTCAGCGGCACCGTGTCCTGAGCGTCTTCCGGCGAATTGAGCCGGCTGAGCACGGCGACGTCGATGATCGTGTTGGGACGCGGCGGATTGCCTGTCTCGCGCGGCACCAGGCCGGAAAGCGCCGCCCGCGCTTCGGGCGGATTGCCTATGCGTTCCAGCGCCGTAGCGAGCGATATGAATAGATCGGTGAAGGTTTCCAGTCCACCCCAGAGCATGGCGAACAGCTTCGCGCGCCCGGCGACGGGCAGCCGCCCGCCGACCCGGATCAGCGCGTTCCAGTAGTCGGCGCGGTCGAGCGCGCCCACCCTGCTCTTGAAATGGCGGCGGAAATATTCGCCCAGGTCAAACAGCTCGATCTCGTCGAGATGCGCCGCCGGCGCACCGCTCCGCGCTTCCTGCTCGGCGCTGCGGATGGCGGCGCGGATCTGTTCCTCATCGGGCAGTTCGATCGACATGTTGTTGGGGTCGAAGTCGGACAGGAAGCTGTTGGCGATGATCTTCACCAGATCGGTCTCGCTCAGCAGCCGCAGTTCAACCGGATAGTCGGGGTCGACGTCGCCCTTGTGCTTGGTGAAGCGCGAGACCAGTCCGGTGGATTCACGGTCGCCTGCCGGATTGATGTCCTTCAGGAAGTCCTTGATTTCACCGCCGAAATCGATCTTCAGCGGGCCGTCCTGACGGCGCGCCAGCGCCGATACGAGATAGGACTTGCCGGCCTGGCTGGGGCCGAAGACGCCGACGCAGTTGCGCCGGTGCATGGCGCCGCCGATGCGGCGTGCCGCCAGCCGGGCGCGGCGGGTGTTCTCGATCAGGCTGTCGGCCTCACTGGCGACGCCGACGGATTCGCCCCGCACCCGGTCGATCCACAGGCGCGCGTCGGCGCCGCCGTCTTCCAGGCGGCTTACCGCTTCCTTCAGCGCGCCGTCGCGTTCGGTATCCGCCATGTCCTCTTCCCCTACTGGTTCAGCAGGATTCCGGTATCCAGCCAGTAGCCATCCTGGTTGTCGATGGTCTGCAGCCGGAGCCGGAGCTGGTTCTTGCCGATCGAGGCGCCCCGGGCGTCCTCGATGCGGTCGATGGTGAAGGCGTCGACAATCTCGGGGTTGTCGCGCCGCTGGTTGCGTTTCAGCGTGACCTGAAGCGGCGTCCGCGGATTGAGCTTTTCGGCGATCTCCGGGCTGGCGTAGTCAAGGCTGTAGAGCCGCGTGCCGGGCCACCAGTCGGCGTCGAACTGACGGAAGCCCAGCGTCATGGGCCCGCGGAACTCGAACGGCTCCTCGGGCAGTTCGTAGTCCTCGTCCTCCAGATTGAGGCCGCTGTAGTAGACGTCGTCGGCGCGCAGCCGGTTGTCGCGGTCCAGCTTGCCGAAGAACCGCGCGGTCGATTTCGGTTTCAGATTGTCGGAACGGAAGTTGAAGTTCCTGAGACGCCCTTCACCGAGCAGGCACAGCATGGCGCCGACCGCCGCCGTCGTCTTGGGGTCGGAGATCGTCGCCGCGTAGTCCCGGAACGGGTACCAGGAACCGACGCGGAAACTGTGCAGCGGCACGATGCGGTGCGGCGGCAGGGCCATGCTCTCGGCCAGCACCGCGTTCACCGCCGGCATGCGCGATGGGCGCCCGGACAGGATCAGGATGTCCGCGCGCGCGCGGTAGACGATTTCGGCGAAGGCTTGCAGCATTTCCAGCACCACGCTGCGCACGCTGAGATCGATGGCGCGGAAGTGCACGGGCAGGATCACCTCGCCCAGGTCGAAGCCATCGGCGCCGTGGCGGCGCGCTTCCTCGTTGACATGCGCGATGACCGCCTGGCTGGCGCGGTCATCCTCTCCGAACAGGTCGCCCAGGCGGATATCGTCCCCGTCGATAGCGCCCGACATCAGGTCCCAGTTCTCGTACTCGCCGATCAGCCGAAGCGCGGCGGGCATCGCCACATGGACGGCGAACTGCTGGCGGTAGAGCTGATCCTCTACGTCCATGTCGGCGCGGTCGCCGCCGAACAGCGTGTGCGCCAGATAGTCTGCGCGCTCTCCCAGACCGGCCTCGTCCAGCGCCTTGACGATCGGCTGCAACACATGATCGCGGATGATCTGGTAGGCGATGTCGTCGCCGGCCAGGCTCATCCCTTCGCGGAACATCTGGGTCGGGAACAGCGTGACGTTGGCGCCCTTGCCCTGGACTGCATAGGAGGTCACGACCAGGTCGGTCGTGCCGCCGCCGATGTCGAGCGTGGCCAGGCGGAACTCGTCGTCCAGCCCGGCGGCGCCGCGGTTGACCGGCAGCCGGCTGCGCCGGAAGAAGGCCCGCGCGTCGCCTGAATAGGCCATGGCGATCTGGCTGTAGAGATAGACCGCCTGGGTGGCGGAGGCCTCGTCCCACTCGATCTTGATTTCGGGCAGATGGACGCCCTCGGCGACCCTCAGCTCCTGGATACCGCTTTCGGGATCGGTCTCGACCGTCGCCTGGCCCAGGCAGAGATAGACCAGGTCGCGCGCCGCCTCGGCCTGCCTGCGGAGGATCTGCCGTTCCGCCAGCGGCAGGGCCGTGGGCATGGTCATGATGATGCGTCGGAGCCGCCGCGGCAGGTCCGCATTGCGGCGGCGCAGCCGGTGCGCGGCCGAGTTCATCATCACCAGCGTCTGCAGGAAGATCTCGGTCAGGGCGAAGGACAGCAGGTTGGAGCGCGCATAGAGCGCCCGGAAGGACGGGAAGCGCTGCTCGTCATGGGCCGGCACGTGCGCGGGCACTTTGTGCAGCGGCTGGCCGGCGTCGTTGACCAGGGTGGTGAAGGCGACGCCGGTCGCCGCGGGCGCGTGCTCGCCATGCACCGCCGCATTGTTGAAACGCCAGCCGTCACGGCGCGGATCCTCGTCCCAGAGATAACGCTTGGGCGAGGACATGCCCGTTGCGCCTTCGCTGCCGCGCCGGTAACCCGCCAGACGCCGCGCCTCGGGGCCGATCCGGGCCACTGTCGGCCAGGCAAAGGCCGTGGCCCGCCCGCTGGTCAGCGAGATGTCGTCCTTGCCGAAACTGGCGCGGTTGAACTCGATGCGGCTTTCGAACGGATCGGAATAGATCTGTGTCGGGTCGGAAAGGTCCCGGAGCTGCACCTTCACGGCCTGGGTGATGTCGGTGCCGACCTCGTCGGGCTGGGTCTCGATCAGCATGCCGCAGGTGCGCGAATTGCCGACGTCGAGCACCAGGTCGACGTCGATCGGCGTCGGCCGCGGATCGGTGAAGCGGTCGATCATGCGGATCTTCGGCAGCAGGTCGAGATCGGCCAGCAGGTAGATCAGCGCCTTGTAGCGCGCCACGTCCTCCTTCGGGCCCTCCATCCGCTCGGCGATCTGTTCGTCGCTTGCGGGCCCGGCGTTCCGGCGCCTGCGCGACTCCTCGCGGGTGACCATGTCGCGGACGGCTTCCCGGCACCAGCCGGCGACCCAGTTTTCCTGCACGAACCAGTTGAGCGCCTTCTCGTCGGCGCAGATGGAGAACACGGCGCCGCGCTGCGCATCGGCCTCCGACGGCGCGAGATAGGCCTCGCTCGCCCGCTGCGGCAGCAGTTCCGTGTCGAAGGCCACGATGATGCGATGATCGAAGCCGTTGTCGTCCGGCTCTGGCAGCTTCCTAAGGCAGACCCGCGCCCAGTTCGTCGGGCCGTGGAAATAGTCGCCGCCCTGCTCTTCCCGCAGCATCGGGATCGGCATCCAGGCGTCGCCGAAGGTCTCGACCAGCTTCTTCAGATCGACCTCGTAGGTGGTCTGCACGTTCTCGTCGGAGAGATCGACGCGGATCGGCGGACCGGCGTCGCCGGGCTTGTCGTAGAAGCCCCAGTTGGTCTCCACGCCGGACGAGCGGTCCGCCACGAAGCCCAGATCGATGAGCTGAACGCCGCTCGAAGGGATCAGGGACAGTACGGGCGGGCGTTTCAGGATCGGCGCGAGCGGCATGATCAGCGGTCACCTCGGACGGGCGCAGGGATTTCGAGCGTAGGCAGGGTCTTGTCCATTGGTCAACGTGCCCCGGCGCTCACTCAGGGTTGGGCATTCCGGTTGAGATCGACCTTGAAGGTCTTGCCGTCGGCATCGGTGCCGACGCACTCGACCTGTCCGTCGTCGCCGCGGGAGCAGACGGTCTGCGATCGCTTGAACGAGCTGCCGTCGGAGCATTTCAGGTTGGCGAGTTCTTCGACCTGCAGATTGCCGTCCCTGACGGTCGCCTGCGCCGGCGCGCGGCAGGTCACGCCGTCCGCGCGGCGGACAACGGCTTCCCCCCGGCCCTCGTCGTCGAAGTTGTACTCCTGGGTCAGCTTCTGGCGGGTCTGTGAATCCACCAGGCCGCTGTCGCTCTGCCAGTTGCCCTGCATGAAGCCGGCCGAGCCATCCGCTGCGTCCTCGGGTATGGCGGGCGGTTCGCCGGCGTCCGGCGTCTGACCTTCGGGCTGCGGGGGTTCCTGGCCGGGCGGCGTTTCCGGCTGTTCGCCCTCGGGCGGTGTCTCGTCCTCTTCCGGCGCCGGGGGCTCCGGCGTTTCGGGCTCGGCTGGCGGCTGTTCCTCTGTCGCCGCTTCGTCGCCGGGAGCGGCCAGCTCCCCCGGCGTTTCGGCTTCTTCGGCGGGTGATCCGTCTTCGCCTTCATCGGGAACGGCCCCTTCGGGCGCGACCGCATCGCCTTCGCCCGGAACGGCGGTGTCCTCGCCGGGGGCCACGACACCATCCTCGCCCGGCACGGCCACTGCATTCCCTTCGCGGTCGACGACCACGCCCTCGCGTTCGATGACCGTCCGGTCCGGATCGTCGATGATCGCCCCATCTTCCGCCGGCGGCACGGCCTCGGATTCCTCGTCCAGCGGCCGCTCGATCGCGGGCACTTCGCCCCCGCCGCCGACGACCGGCAGATCATCCCACAGCCACCAGAGCAGCAGCGCCAGCAGAAGCAGCAACAACAACGGCAACAGCCACCACAGAAAGCCGAGGCCACGGCGCTCGGGTGCCTCTCCGCTCGCCGCCTCAGCCGCCGCGGGCGCAGCCGCCCGGGCCAGACGCGGCGCGGCCGTCAGTGTCTCGAAGGGCTGGGCGTGCTCCTCCCGGAAGCCCCAGAAGGTCGCCACCGGCTGATCGCCGACGAAGTACAGATGGCCGTCATCGGGCGTCTTGAGCGCCTGGTCCAGGACCGCGACGAAAGCCTCGGCCCCGCGCGGGTCCTTGCCCTCCTTGCCATAGGCCCTGAGCTCCGAGGCATAGGCGTCGAATTCGCTCTTCATCACCTGCAGATCGAGGGAGCGTTGCACCTGTTCGTCCTCGGACAGGTCGGACCAGCGCACCGGCTCACCCTCCACCGGGGAGATCCAGCTGACGGTCCTGCCCTGCGAATCCATGCGGGGAATGGCGAAGAAGTTGGCGTACTTCGCCCCCAGGCGCTGGCGCAGCGCCGCCTGGAGTTGCAGGTGGTTCTGGTAGACGGGCTGCCCGAAGGCGCCCAGGGGCTGGTAACGGTCCAGCCTGTCTTCGGCCAGTGTGGGTCCAGTGCGCATGCGTCTCGCTCCCGCGCCTTCGTCAGGGGTTGCAGGCGCTGGCGTCCGGCTGGCCGGTCGCTTCCTGCATCTCTTCGGTCATCTGAGCGGCATTGCGGGGGGTGAAGACCCGCCCGCCGGTGGCGCTGGCCACGCATTGAAGCACGGCCGAGCGACCGCCGCTCAGGTCGATGACATTGATCTTCAGCATCGGTTTCTGCGCCTTCAGTGCCCGGGCCGCGGCGCAGGGATCGCCGCCGCAGGTGTCCTCGCCGTCGCTAACCACGACCACCGTCGCCGGACCGACCGATTTGGCGGCGTTGCCCGCGCGGCGGATCGAGTTGGCGAGCGAGGTCCCCCGGCTGGGGCTGACGCCCCGCACCCGGGAAAGCAGTTCGGGACGCTGGCTGTAGCCGTACTTCTGCGGCGTCGAGGTCTCGCCGCAGTCGGTGAAGCTTACCAGGCCGGTCTTGATGTCCTTGTGCAGGCTGGTGACCACATCCGCAATGGAATCCTTGGCCGCCTCGATGCGCGAGGGCGCGCCGGCGAAACTGTCCTGCATGCTGCCCGAGCCGTCGATCACCACCATGACCTCCGGCCGCTGGGTCGGGGTCCAGCCCGGCTCGCAGAGCGTGGGCGCGGGGCGCGTGGTCGGCGGGAGCTGCGCGACCCGCGGCGGTAATTCGGCCGCGGGCGGAACCTCCGGCGGCAGTTCGACCCGCGGACGCGGCGCGGGCTGCGGTTCCGGTGCGGGGGCGGGCCGAGGTTCCGCCTCGGCTACCGGCGGTTCGGGCCGGGGCTCGGGCTCCGGTTTCGGCGGTTCAATGACCGTGACGTCCGGTTCGGGGTCCGGTCGCCGCTCGGGTTCCGGCTCCGGCGGCGGCAACTGGGTCCGCTCCTGGGGCAGCGGTTCACAGAGGTCGATGACCTCGTCGCGCATGGCCTCCACCCTGGCCAGTTCCGCCTTTATCGCCGCCAGCCTGTCGCGCGCGGCGGGAACCGGATCCACCGGTGGCGGCGCGGGCCGGTCGCGTTCGACAATGACCGGCTCGAGAGGCTGCATGAGCAGCCAGATCAGTACGCCGAGCGCCACGAGCAGGAGCCCCGGCAGCGCCCAGGCGAGCCAGCCGAAGCCGCCGGTTCGCGCCGGCGGCCGGCCTGGACTGTCGGTTTCGTCCACTGCGGCCGCGGCGGCTTCCGGCAATGGCGGCACCGCGGCCGCCGCCGTTCCCGCCCCCGCCCCCGTTGGCGCGGCCGAGGCCTTCCCGGCTGCCGCTTCCAGAACCGGGACCGCCTGGCCCTCGGCAGCATGGCCCCAGTTCACCAGCACGGGCTGATCGCCCGCGGCGTGCAGCGCCTCGAAGCCGTCGGGCGTCACCAGGGCCAGACGCATCATGTGGCCGGCGATGCGGCCAGCGTCGCCCTCGCCCGCGATCCGCTGCGCCAGGGCCTCGACGCGGCCGGCGATTTCCCGGTGGCGCTCGCGCAGTCGGGCAGCCTCCGCCGGCGGCAGGTCGCCGAGCGGCTTCAGCGGCGTTCCGTCGACAGCCCGCCAGACATGGCCGCCGTCGTCAGGCGTCGGCGCCGCGAACAGCGCCGCGGCTTCCGGGCCGATCCGGTTGCGCAGGATCGACGCGATCTGCTCGCGGGCAGCGATGACATCCCGCCCCGCGGTTCCGAGCCTGCGGATTCCGGCGCTGTCCTGGGTCCTGATTCCGCGCTCAGCCATTCAAGCCTTCGATTGCTCTGCCGGGAGACAGGTTCGGGAAAGGTTGTCCGGTTGTGGTTTCATCCACAACATACGAGCCGGCCATGGCTGAACCAAGCCTGACCGCAAGCAGACAGGAGAGACGCCTTGAGCAACGCCGAGGCCCCCGACGATCGGAACACGCGCCGCAGCATCCCGGCCTTCGGGGCGTGGCTGGCGATTTCCGTCCTGCTGGCGCTCGCCGTCGTCGCTGCGCTGGCCTGGCTGCTGCTGCGCGAGCCGGAAACCGTGGTCCGCGATGGCCCGCTACCGTCGCCGCAGCCGCCCACGGCCGAAATGCTGGCGGAAGTCGAACGCCTGGATGCCCTGTCCTTCGAAGCCGGCAAGCGCTTGCAGGAAATCCTCGGGACGGTGGCCGCCTACGACTGTCCGCCCGGCACGGCGCCCGCGGACCGGGCGCGGTTCGAGGCGCTGAAGGAAAAGGCCAGGGCCATGCTGGCGGCGGCCGGGGATCCCCTGCCCGACCGCGCCGCCGCGCCCGCGGCACAGGCTGAGCCTGCGGTGGCCCGGGCGGCTACGGCTCCAACGCAGGGACAGGCCGCGCCGAAGTCGGTCGCGGCGTTGTCGCAATCGCTGGAAAAGGCGGTGGTCTTCGTCATTACCTTCCAGAACCGCAAGCCGGTCGGGACAGGCACGGCCTTCTTCATCGCCCCCGACCTGCTGGTGACCAACCGCCACGTCATCCAGGAGGGAGATGCAGACCAGATCATCGTCACCAGCGAAAGTCTGGGGGACGTGGTCCGCGCCCGCGTGATCGCACGCTCTCCCGACGGTCAACCGGGGGATCCGGACTTTGCGCTGCTCCGGACGGAGCGGCCGGCGGCGCCCGGGGTACTGCCGCTCTCCTCCGCGCATTCCAAGCTGATGGACGTCATCGTCGCCGGCTATCCCGGGCTCGCGCTCCAGACCGATGCGGGGTTTCTCAAGCTCGCCTATGGCGACCGCACCTCCGCGCCCGACATGCACCAGAACCGCGGCGAGATCCGCTCGACGCAGGAACTGCCCGGCACCACGTCGATCATACACACCGCGGACGTACTGACCGGCTACAGCGGCGGTCCGCTGATCGACATGTGCGGCCGGGTCGTTGGCGTGAACACCTTCATCCAGGTCGACCGCCAGCAGAGCGGCAAGTTCAACAGCGCCCAGTCCACCGGCGATCTGGTGCAGTTCCTGAACCGCAGCGATGTCGCGCTGCCGGAGCAGCGGACTGCCTGTAAAAGGTGATCGTGATCAATACCTTGTCGGATATTCCTCGGCCTGATTGCGAATCGGATCGTCGGTAACCAACTACTGCATAGACGGTCAGAAGGGATCGAAACCCGTCGGGCTTGGCATCGACCTTGCTGCCTTACGGGCATGAATGCGGTTTTGCGCCGCCACCGCGGTTCGAATCGTCAGATGAGAAGCGAAATGGGAATCCCGTTTCGCTTTGCGTGGCAGATTGAAAAGGTGCTCCGACCGAATGCGCGTACTCGTCGTCGATGACAGCCAGGCGAACCGAAGCATCGCCCGCGTGTTGCTCGAGAATGCCGGCCACCGGGTGATGGAGGCCGACGGCGGCGAGGCGGCTGTGTCCGCCGCAGGGGAGTTCCTGCCTGATGTCATCCTCATGGATGTCGCCATGCCCGGCATGGACGGCCTGGAAGCGACCCGCGCGATCCGGCGGCTGGAAGGCGACGTCGGGACGACGCCGGTCATTGCCTGGACGGCCCACGACATTCCCGGCATGCGCCGCCAGACCAGCGCTGCCGGCATGAACGCCTATCTGACCAAACCCGTGGTGCGGCAGACGCTGATCGCGACCATTGCCGCCTTCGGGCGCTCGCGCGGGCCGAACCGCATCGACGCGGTCCAGTCGGCCTGATCTGCCGTCGCGCTTAAGTTCGACTGAAAGAACGTATTTTATCTATTTGAAACCTATGGCGAAACCGTCGTCGACACTGACGATGGATCCGTTCATGAAACGGCCCTCCTCGCCGGCCAGCAGCAACAGCGCACCGTCCAGATCCGCCGGCTCGCCGACGCGTGGCCGCGGGAACCGCGCCAGGAAGGCCTGTCCGCCCTCGGTCTTCCAGTAGTCGGCGTTCATCTCGGTTTCGATATAGCCGGGGCAGATGGCGTTGGTGTTGATGTCGTGGCGCCCCCATTCCAGCGCCATGGCGCGGGTCATCTGGTCCATCGCCGCCTTGGACATGCAATAGATCGAGAGTTGTCCGATCACCCGATGCGACAGGGTGGACGAGATATTGATGATACGCCCGCCGCTCTTGCGCTCGATCATCGATTTCGCCGCCGCCTGGGCCATGAAGAAGGCGCCCTTCAGATTGGTGTCGAGGACGAAATCGTAGTCGGCCTCGGTGATGCGCTGCATGGCGTTGGGCGCGGTGACGCCGGCGTTGTTGACCAGAATGTCGACGGGACCGAGTTGCGCCTCGACTTCGCCGAGACAGTCGCCGATCTGCCCGATATCGGTCACGTCGAGGTCGACGGCGTGCGCCCGCCCGCCCGCTTCGCCGATCTTCGCGACCAGTCCGTCCAGTTTCTGCTTGCGCCGCGCGCCGACGCCGACCGATGCTCCCGCCGCGGCCAGAACCTGCGCGAAATGCGCGCCCAGCCCCGAACTCGCCCCGGTGACGAGCGCCACCTTGCCGTCGAGTCTCCGGTTCTTTTCCATTGTCCCCTCCTGCACCGCTACCATGTCCGGTTATTGTGTAGTGTTTAGAGAATGCTTTAGGCTTGTCCCATGATTATCGACATCGTCTCAGACACGGTCTGTCCGTGGTGCTACATCGGCAAGCGCAAGCTTGAAGCCGCGCTCGCCAGCCGTAGCGATGTCAAGGTTCAGGTAGGCTGGCGTCCGTTCCAACTCAACCCGGAAATGCCGCGGGGCGGCATGAGCCGGGAAGCCTATCTCGCCGCCAAGTTCGGCGGCGTGGAGCGCGCCGCCCGCATCTACGAGAACATCCGAACCGCTGGCGCGCAGGTTGGGATCGACTTTCATTTCGAGCGCATTCGCCGCACCCCGTCGACGCTGGATTCTCATCGCCTGATCCGCTGGGCGGCCAATGACGACGCTCAGCAGGAGGTCGTGCAGCGCCTGTTCGACGCCTATTTCGTCAATGGCGAGGATATCGGCGACCATGAGGTGCTGGTCCGGATCGCCGGCGAGGCGGGCATGAATGCGGATCTGGTGCGCGACCTGCTGGCCGGGGATTCGGACCTGGATCTGGTTCGCCAGGAGGACTCGGTGGCCCGCTCCATGGGCATAAACGGGGTCCCCTGCTTCATCATCGACCGTAAGTACGCCGTCTCCGGCGCGCAGGACGTGCCGGTCTTCCACAAGGTCTTCGATCTCGCCCTGAACGAGACCGTCAGGCCCGAGGACGCCTCCGTCACCGGCTGAACGCGTCAGCACGCCTCACTCGAACCGCCGGAATCGATGACGATTTTGGCGGCCATGATGGCGCGCTTCCTACTTACCGATGCGGGACGGCTTTCGCTCGCGGGATTCGCCGCGACCGCGGTCGCGTTCGGGCCCGCGCGGATGGGCTTCGGCCTGTTCCTGCCCGCCTTCCGGGCGGACTTCGGGCTGACGACGGCAACCGCGGGCGCGATCGCCTCGGCGGCGTTCGGCGCTTTCCTGGCGGCGTTGCTTCTGACCGGTTGGCTGACCGATCGTGTGGGTCCGCGGGCGCCGGTGGCGCTGGGCGGGATAGCCGCGACGGCGGGACTGGGACTCGTGGCCGCGACGGACAATGTGTTCCTGCTCGCCGTCGGCGTGGCGCTGGCCGCGTCGAGCGCCGGCTTCTCGTGGACGCCCTACAACAACACCGCGGCGCGGAGTCTGGTCGACGGCCAGAAGGATCGAGTGCTTTCGGTGGTCAGCACCGGCACCACCTTCGGCATTGCATTCGCGGGCGCCGTTGCGTTCGCGATGTTCCTGGGGGATTTCGGCTGGCGGGCGCCCTGGGCCATGTTCGCCGGTCTCGCGGCGGTCTCGCTTCTGATCAATGTGCTGGCGCTGTTCCACATGCGCCAGAGCCGGGGACCCGGCGGCGCGGATCTGCCGGCGCCGAGCGACTGGCCGTTGCGGGAACTGGTTGCCTACCGGCCCGCATGGCCGATGTACATACTGGCCTTCTCCTTCGGTCTGACCAACGCGCTCTACCTTTCCTTCGCAGTCGATCACATCACCCGCGAAGGCGGCCTGACCGGCCTCGATGCGGCGGCCGCCGGGCCGGTGCTCTATATCGCCTTCGGTGTGGCCGGCGCGCTCGGCCTGCTGACCCGGCAGGTCGAGGGGCGCATGGGTCTTCCGGCGCTGCTGCGTGCGATCTTCGTCGCCAGCGCCCTGTCGCATATCCTGCTGGCACTGGCGCCGGCGTCATGGGCCGGAGTCCTGGTTTCCGCTGGCCTGCAGGGCGTCTGCCTGATGATGCTGAGCGCGGTGCTGGCCTTCTGGAGCGCACGGCTCTTTCCCGATCTGCCGTCGGTCAGCTTCACGGCCGCCGTCTTCTGCGTCGCGGCCGGGAATGTCCTGGGTCCGCTGGTCGCCGGCCAACTGGAGGAACCGTTCGGCTTCGGTGCGGTCTTCGCCGGCGGCGCGGCGGTTTCCCTGCTGACCGCCCTGATCTTTCCCGCCCGTCCTGTGCGTCGGGCCTCGGCGGCGTGAGCGAGCGGTCTAGGCGGCCTTCTCCGCGATCTGGGCCAGTCCGCGCGCGAGGCTGCGCACGCCCTTGACCCGCGTCGAGAGGTCCGACCAGTCGCGCAGATAGACCAGCGTGTGATCGGGGCGGAGCTTCGCCGTGCCCTGCTGACCGGAAATGAAACGCACGAGCCCGCCGGGATCAGGGAACTCGTTCTCCCTGAACAGCACCGTCGCGCCCTTCGGACCGGCGTCCAGCTTGGCGATATTCGCGGCGCGGCACAGACTCTTGATGGCGACGACGTCGAACAGGTTGTCGACTTCGGGCGGCAGCGGCCCGAAGCGGTCGATCATCTCCGCGGCGATGGCCTCGATCTCGTCCTGGTCAGCGACATGGCCCAGGCGCTTGTAGAGGTCCAGCCGCGCGGACAGGTCGGCGACATAGTAGTCCGGGATCAGCACTGGCGCGCCCAGGTTGATGTTCGGCGACCAGTCGCCGCTCTGAGCATCGGTCTGGCCCCGGGCCTCGGCCACCGCCTCCTCCAGCATGGACTGATAGAGCTCCACGCCCACCTCGCGGATCTGACCCGACTGCTCCTCGCCCAGCAGGTTGCCGGCGCCGCGGATGTCTAGATCGTGGCTGGCCAGGGTGAAGCCCGCACCGAGCTGGTCCAGGGTCTGAAGCACACGCAGCCGCTTGTCGGCCCCATCGGTAACGCGCCGGTTCGCCGGCACGGTCAGATAGGCATAGGCGCGCGTCTTGGAGCGGCCGATGCGGCCGCGAAGCTGGTAGAGCTGGGCCAGGCCGAACATGTCGGCGCGGTAGACCACCATCGTGTTCGCATTGGGCACGTCCAGGCCCGACTCCACGATGTTGGTGGAGACCAGCACGTCATAGGAGCCGTCGTAGAAGGCGTTCATCGCGTCCTCCAGCTCCCGGACCGGCATCTGGCCATGTGCGACCACGAATTTCAGCTCCGGCACATGGTCCTTCATGAATGCCTCGACGGCCGCGAGGTCGCTGATGCGGGGGCAGACGAAGAAGCTCTGGCCGCCACGGTAGTGCTCCCGGAGGAGGGCTTCCCGGGCCACGATCTCGTCGAAGGGCAGCACGAAGGTGCGCACCGCCAGCCGGTCGACGGGCGGCGTGGCGATGACCGAGAGGTCGCGGATGCCGGTCAGCGCAAGCTGCAGGGTGCGCGGGATCGGCGTGGCGGTCAGCGTCAGCACGTGGACGTCGGATTTCAGCTCCTTCAGCCGCTCCTTGTGCTTGACGCCGAAATGCTGCTCCTCGTCGACGATCAGCAGGCCGAGGCGCTTGAACTCGACGCCCTTGCCCAGCAGCGCATGGGTGCCGATGACGATGTCGAGCTGGCCGTTCTTCAGGTCCTTCCTGACCTCGTTCGCCAGCTTGCCGGGAACCAGCCGCGACAGCTGGCCGATCCGGACAGGGAAGTCACGGAACCGCTCGAGGAAGGTCTGGTAGTGCTGGCGGACCAGCAGGGTGGTCGGCGCGACCAGCGCCACCTGCATGCCGTCCATCGCCGCGATGAAGGCGGTGCGCAGCGCCACCTCGGTCTTGCCGAAACCCACATCGCCACAGATCAGGCGGTCCATGGGACGCCCCGCGGCCAGATCGCCGATCGATTCGTCGATCGCCCGCGCCTGGTCGTCGGTTTCCTGATAGGGGAAGCGGTCGCAGAACTCATGGTAGGCGCCCGCGGGCGGCGTCAGCCTGGGCGCATCGGCGAGCTGGCGGCCGGCGGCGACACGGATCAGGGCTTCGGCCATCTCCTTCAGCCGCTGTTTCAGCCGCGCCTTCCGCGTCTGCCAGCCCTTGCCGCCGAGCCGGTCCAGAGTGACCTCGCCCTCGCCCGAGCCATAGCGGGACAGCAGCTCGATATTCTCCACCGGCAGGTAGAGCTTGTCGCCGCCGTCGTAGATCAGCAGCACGCAGTCGTGCGGCGCGCCGACGATGTCGAGGGTCTCGAGTCCTTCGTAGCGGCCGATGCCGTGTTCGCTGTGGACCACCAGGTCGCCGAGCTGCAGGTCCGACGCGTTGGCGACGAAGTTCTCCGAGCGCCGGCGCCGGCGCCGCTTGCGCACCAGCCGGTCGCCCAGAACGTCCTGTTCCGAAATCAGCACCGCATCGGGCGCCTCGAACCCGGCTTCGATGGAAAGTACCGCGAGGCCGACCACGTTGCGGTCGAGCTTCATCGCCTCGTCGAAGGTTTCGACCTCGGCGATGGCCCGGATTCCGGCATCGCGCAGCATGCCGCCCAGGCGTTGCCGGGCGCCGTCGGAATAGCTCGCCACCGTGATCTGGCGGTCGGGCACCAGATCCTGGATATGGCGCGCGAGCGCCTCGTAGACATTGGCGTGCGGCGTGGCCCGCTCCGGCGCGAAGTCCCGTCCCCTGCGGCCCTGCAGATCGTGGATGACCGGGCTTTCCCCGTCGCCGACATTGAATGGCGTCAGGGCAGCCACCGGCTGACCGGCGAGAAATTCGGCCCATTCCCCCGGTGCGAGATAGAGCGCGTCCGCCGGCAGCGGGCGGAAAACCGCTCCGGCGCTCCCCTGCCCCGAGGCGGTCGCCTTCACCGCCTCGGCGCGGGTGACCTGGTAGTCCTCGATGGCCGCGAAACGGCTTTCGGCGGCGTCGTCCGCCAGGTGGTCCAGCACGACCGCAGCCTCGCCGACATAGTCGAACAGCGTCTCCAGACGGCGATAGAAGATCGGCAGCCAGTGCTCCATCCCCGGGAAGCTCCGGCCTTCCGAGACCGCCTCGTAGATCGGATCGGACTCGGCCTTGATGCCGAACAGCTCGCGGTAGCGGGCCCGGAAATGGTTGGCGCGACGTTCGTCCAGGACCAGTTCGCTGACCGGCGTCAGGGCAAAGCTGTCGACCCTGGCGAGCGTTCGCTGGCTCATGGGGTCGAAACGCCGGATGCTTTCCAGCTCCCGCCCGAACAGGTCGAGTCGCACCGGCTGGTCGTCATTGGGCGGGAAGATGTCGATCAAGCCGCCGCGGATCGCGTACTCGCCTGGTTCCATGACCGTGCCGGTGCGGCCGTAGCCCTGAGCCACCAGAAAGGCGATCAGTTCGGCCTCGTCGATCGGATCGCCGACCTGCGCGGCGAAGTGGCCGCCGCTGACCTCGGCGCGCTCGGGCACGCGCTGGGTGATGGCGTTCACGGTCGTGAGAATCAGCCGGCCGGCGGCGCCGCTTTCCGCCAGCATGCCAAGCGCTTCCATGCGCTCGGCCAGGATCTGACGGTTGGGGGAGGACCGGTCGAAGGGCAGGCAATCCCAGGCCGGAAAGACCACGGGCTCCAGCGCCGGCGCGAAGAAGCGGATCATGTCGGCTGTCGCGGCAAGCCGCTGGTCGTCGCGGGCGACGAACACGACGCCGCGGTCGAGTTCCCGCGCCAGGTCCGCCAACAGGCGTGCGTCGAGACCCTCCGGCGCGTTCTGGACGGTGATCCGTCCCGGGCCGGCGAGCTTGTGGCTCAGTGGCGCGCGTTCTGTGACCGTCACGATCCGGGCTGGGCGAAGTTGAAACGGACGAGCATGCGGCTGACCTCGTTGTCGTATTCCGGGGGTATGGGCTTGCGGCCCACGACCCAGGCGAGAATCTCCGGATCTCCGGCGTGCAGCATCGCCTCGTAGAGGTCGAGTTGCCGGGCGTCGAACGTCGGCAGATTCCGCTCCGCGAAGCGCGTGAGCAGGATATCGGTCTCCTTGGTGCCCGTGTAGTGGGACCGGTAGAGCAGCTTCTTCCGCCGCAGCTCGAGATCGTCGTCGGTCGCGTCCATGGGTCCGGCCTCGCTGAATCGAACCGCTGATATAACCGTCCGGCGGCGAGATGTCAGGGTCCGGCTTGTCACGGGGGCGCGGGCCGCATCATAAAGGGCCATGCGCCCGGAGATCCTCTTTGCCCTGTTCCAGCCCGCGACCAATCTGAAGGGCGTCGGCCCGCGCGTGGCGGCATTGCTGGACCGGCTGGGGGCGAGCCGCGTGCTGGATCTGATCTGGCTGTTGCCCAGCGGCGTGATCGACCGCGGCTACCGCCCGAAGCTGGAAGACGCCGAGACCGGCCGCGTGGCGACGATCGACGTCACCGTCACCGAGCATCGCGCCGGGCGGGGCCGTCAGCCCTATCGCGTGATCGTCACCGACGGCACGGCAAGCGCGGCACTGGTATTCTTCAATCCCCGCCGCGACTGGCTGGAGCAGACCTATCCGCCGGGCGCGCGCCGGCTGATCAGCGGACGGATCGACCGCTATGGCGACGCGCTCCAGATGGCCCATCCCGACTATGCCGTCGATCCCGCGACGGGCGAGGAAATACCGGCCATCGAACCGGTCTATCCGCTGACCGCAGGGCTGGCCCCGAAGACGCTTCGCCACATCGTCGCCAGGGCCGCAGCACAGGCGCCCGATCTCCCCGAATGGCTGGATCTGCCGATGAAGGAGAGGCACGGCTTTCCCGCCTGGCGCGATGCGGTGCGCGCGGTTCACGCTCCGGAGCGCGCCGCGGCGATCGAAAGCACGCCGGCCTTGCGCCGGCTGGCCTATGACGAACTGCTGGCCAACCAGCTCGCCCTCTCCCTGGTGCGGCGCCGGCTGAAACGCCGCGGCGGACGGCGTCTCCAGGGCGACGGCCGCATCGCTGAGAAGGTCCGGCAGGGGCTGCGCTGGGAATTGACCGGCGCACAGCGGCGCGTGCTGGCGGAAATCCTCGAGGACATGGCCTCGCCGCACCGGATGATGCGGCTGATCCAGGGCGACGTGGGCAGCGGCAAGACGGTGGTCGCCCTGCTGGCCGCCGCCGCCGCGGTCGAGGCCGGCACCCAGGCGGCGCTGATGGTGCCGACCGAAGTGCTGGCGCGCCAGCACGCGCGGACGCTCGTCGATCTGGCCGGGGAATCCGGGCTGCGGATCGCCTGCCTTACGGGCCGCGACAAGGCGCAGGCGCGGCGGGCGATCCTGCAGGACCTGAACGAGGGCCGCATCGACCTGCTGGTCGGCACGCACGCGCTGTTCCAGGAAGGCGTCGACTTCCGCGATCTGGGCCTCGTCATCGTCGACGAGCAGCATCGTTTCGGCGTGCACCAGCGAATGCTGCTGTCGGAGAAATCGGAGCGTCCCGCGGACATCCTGGTCATGACCGCGACGCCGATCCCGCGCACGCTGGCCATGACCGCCTATGGCGACATGGACGTCAGCCGGATCGACGAACGCCCTCCAGGCCGCGCGGCCGTCGATACGCGCGTCGTCTCCGCGGAACGGCTGGACGACGTGATCGAGCGTCTCGCCGCCGCCATGGACCGCGGTGACCGTGCCTACTGGATCTGCCCGCTGGTGGAGGAAACCGAAGACAGCGAACTCGCCGCCGCCGAACAGCGGTACCGGGAACTGCGTCAGCGTTTCGGCGACCGCGTCGGGCTGGTGCACGGCCGGATGCGGGCCGAGGACAAGGACACGGCGCTGCAGCGCTTCGCCGATGGGGATGCGACCCTTCTGGTGGCGACGACCGTGGTCGAAGTTGGCGTGGACGTGCCCGAGGCGACGATCATCGTCATCGAGGAAGCGGACCGCTTCGGCCTCGCCCAATTGCACCAGTTGCGCGGGCGGGTCGGGCGTGGCGACCGGCCCGGCGTCTGCCTGCTGATCTACCGGCCCCCGCTGGGCGAGACCGCGCGGGCAAGGCTCCGTACGCTGCGTGAAACCGACGACGGATTCCGCATCGCCGAGGAGGATTACCGGCTGCGGGGCGCGGGCGAACTGCTGGGCACGCGCCAGAGCGGCCTGCCCGGCATGCGGCTGGCCGCGATCGAACGCGATCAGGACCTGATGGAGATCGCCCACGACGACGCGCGGCTGATCGTGGAAACCGATCCGGAACTCAGGAAGGAGCGCGGCCGCGCGCTTCGGATTCTGCTCTATCTGTTCGAGCGCGATGCGGCGATCCGCTACCTGGAATCAGGCTGACTTGCGTTCCGGTGTCTCGGTCCCGGGCGCAGTCTCGAAGCCCGGAAGCGTTGGCGCGCTCGGGTCGGGCGGCACGACGACGCCGACCGAAACGACGTATTTCATCGCCTGGTCGACAGTCATGTCGAGTATGCGTACGTCTTCGCGCGGGATGAACAGGATGAAGCCCGACGACGGGTTCGGCGTGGTCGGCACGTAGACGCTGACCAGGTCCTTGTCGACATGCCGGACGACTTCACCCTTCGTGGTGCCGGCGACGAAGCCGATGGTGTAGAGGCCGCGGCGCGGATACTCGACCAGCGCGGCGTACTGGAAGGCGTCGCTGGTGTCCTTCAGCAGCGTCTCGAAGATCTGCTTGAAGACGTTGTAGATTCCCCGGATCACCGGCATGCGGTCGACGATCTGTTCGCCGAGACGGACCACGGTGCGGCCCAGAAGATTTGCCGTCAGCGCGCCAACCAGTGTGAGTCCGACCAGGGCGAGGATGACGCCCAGCCCCGGCACGGTGAACGGCAGGAAGGCTTCGGGACGGTACTCGATCGGGATCAGCGGGATGACCACCTGATCGACCCATTCGATGAAGGACCAGGTGAGGTAGATCGTGATGGCCACAGGCGCGACCACGATGACGCCGGTAAAGAAATACGCCCTGATACGCTTCATGAAGGGCGAACGGAGTTTGACCGGGCGGCCTGCGGGCGTCTTGTCGTTCATTCGCTACGGTTCTCCAACTCCGGTGCAGGCAAGCCGGAAAAAGCACGGGGGGCGGCGCCTCGCCTCCGTCACGGGCGGAACCGTCGAGACACCATTCCAATGTGTGCCATATCATATGGGAGCGTCTCAATACGTGGAAAGGGCCGAACAGGGCTTTCGGCGCGGCATCGAATATCGTCACGGGCCGGATTGTTGCCCATATCCTCACCCTGCAGGGGCCAGCCAGTCGGGAGCAACGCGAGCATGACAGACACCAACCGGCCGGCCGCGCATATGGCCGGGCTCACGGTCGCCAACCCCGACCACGTGCTTGAACAGGCGGAGGTGGCGCGGCGCGCCGGCGAACTGTTCGGCGGGGCGCTGGCCAGTTTCGACCGGCTGCGCCCTGTTTACGAGAACGCGGCGATCGATACGCGTTATTCCTGTGTGCCGATCGACTGGTATCAGGAGGCGCACGGCTTCGGCGCGCGCAACGATCTCTATATCCGCAACGCCGTCGACCTGCTGGAACGGGCCGCCCGCGGCGCACTCGAAAAGGCGGAGATGACGGCCGACCAGATCGACGGCATCGTGGCGGTATCGACGTCCGGCATCGCGACGCCAAGCCTGGACGCCCTGCTGATGGAGCGCATGAACCTGCGCCGCGACATGCAGCGCCTGCCGGTGTTCGGCCTGGGCTGCGCGGGCGGCGTGCTGGGCCTCGCGCGCGCCGCGCAGATGGCCATGAGCCAGCCCGGCAAGACCTATCTGCTGCTGGTGGTCGAACTGTGCGGCCTCACCTTCCGCAGCCGCGACTACTCGAAGAGCAACGTGATCGCCACGGCGCTGTTCGGGGACGGCGCCGCTGCCGCCCTGGTCGGCACGCATCTGACGGGCGGCGCGGCGATCCACAGCTTCGCCGAGCACACCTGGCGGGACACGCTCGACGTCATGGGCTGGGACGTCACCGATGACGGCCTGTCGGTGATCTTCTCCCGCGATATCCCGACCCATGTCCGCGCACGGATGGGCGAGGCGATGGACGGCTACCTGGCGCGGGAGGGGTTGAACCTGGACGACTTCCGGCACTTCCTCAGCCATCCCGGCGGCGCCAAGGTGCTCGATGCACTGGAGGAGATATTCGGACTGGAGACGGGCGGACTGGTGCATTCGCGCCGTGTCCTGGCTCAGTTCGGCAACATGTCGGCGGCGACGGTCCTGTTCGTGGTGCGCGCGGCGATGGATGACGGACTGCACGGGCGCGCGCTGCTGTCGACGCTGGGACCGGGGTTCACGGCCGGCTTCCTGACGCTGGATCTGCCATGACCGTCTTTCACGGCGTCATCGCCTTTCTGATTGCCCAGCGTTTCGCCGAGCTCTGGCTGGCCCGGCGCAATACAGGGCGTCTCCTCGCCGCCGGCGCCGTGGAGCACGGCGCGCGGCATTATCCGCTGTTCGTCGTCCTGCACGCCTCCTGGCTGGCGGCGCTGATCGTCGCCGCGCCGGCGGAGGGCACGGTGAACCCGTGGCTGTTCGCCGTCTTCGTGCTGCTCCAGGCGGGACGGATCTGGGTCATCGCCAGCCTGGGCCCCTACTGGACCACACGGATCATCGACGTTCCCGGCGCGCCGCTGGTCCGGCGGGGACCGTTCCGCTTCGTGCGCCATCCCAACTACCTGATCGTGATCGGGGAGATCGCCGTCGTGCCCCTGATGGCGGGCCTGCTGGAGGTCGCGGTCGTCTTCTCGGTTCTCAACCTCGCCCTTCTGGCGTGGCGCGTCCGCGTGGAGAATGCAGCGCTGGCGCCGCGACGGCAGGATTAACGGTGCCTTAAGCGCGCCGGTTCAACTATCATCTCTTGTCCGACAGCCCACGCGGGTGGCATGAATTGAGTACTCGTCACGCGAACAGAACGGTTGCGCCGGGCGGACCACCCGACCGGGATCTGCCAGGCTACGGTACGGCATTGTCCAATGCGGAACCGAACGGACGGCTGAAGGACTTCCTCGAGATCGCCAACGAATGGTTCTGGGAAACAGACCAGGATCACCGCTTCACCTTCCTGAGCGAGAAGCTCCGCGACATCACCGGTGTTGACCCGGCCAACTACATCGGACGCCACCGGGTCGAGATGTCCGCCGACCCGGATGCGCCATCGGTCCGGGAGCATCTGGCCGACCTGGCGGCGCACCGTCCGTTCCACAACTACGTCTATCGGGGCGATACGCCGAAAGGGAATCTGTGGTTCCGCGTGAGCGGCCGGCCGGTTTTCGGACCCGACGGCGGCTTCCTGGGCTATCGCGGCACCGGCGTCGACGTCACCGACCAGGTCGAGACCGAGAAACGCGCCGACCGCGCCCAGTCCCAACTCGAGACGGCGCTGCAGACCATCAACGAGGGCTTCACCTTCTTCGACGCCGAGGACCGCTGCGTCATCGCCAATCAGCGCTACCGGGAGTTCTTCGATCCCGACGATGTCTGTGTGCGCATCGGCGACACCTTCGAACAGATCCTGCGCCGCATGGTGGACCGCCGCCAGATCGGTCCGGCGCATTCCGACCACGAGAGCTGGCTGCAGCGGCGCCTGGCCGGCCATCGCACCGGAAGCTTCAACGAGGAAGTGCAGACCGGCGACGGGCGCTGGTTCTCCATCAGCGAGCATGCCCTGCCCGGCGTCGGCGTGATCGGCGTGTCGACCGACATCACCGAGCGCAAGCGCCGCGAGCAGGAACTGCAGACACAGCGCGACCTGATGCGTTCCGTCTTCGCCAGCATGAAGCAGGGTATCTGCGTGGTGGATTCGGCGCTGCGCATCCGCACCACCAACCAGCGTTATCGCGACCTTATGGATCTGCCCGCCGTGATGCTCGCGCCCGGTCGCCCGTTCCTCGACATCGTCGAGCACAACCTCGCGCGGGACGAATACGGCGATGCGGCGCAGAGCCGGCGTGTCCAAAGTTTCGCGGACCTGCTGGCGCGCCGGGAAGCGCATCGCTTCGAACGCCGCCGGCCCAACGGCACGGCGCTGGAGATCCAGGCCGACCCCCTACGTGACGGCGGCATGATCATCAGCGTCATGGACATCACGGAGAGCTACCGCTTCCGCGAGAGCCTGAAGGAGCGCGAGCAGCGCTACCGACAGCTCGTCGAGAGCAACCCCGATTCCATTCTGGTGCATCGCGACGGCCGCATCCTCTACGCCAACCGCGAATGCGTGCGCATGTTCCGCGCCGGCACCCGCGAAGCCCTGCTGCGGCGAGGCAGCAAGGCGCTGATGCATCCCGAGGATCTGCCCCGCATCGACAGCGACGTTCGCGCCATGCTGGCCGAAGGCGTCGGCAGCCATCGCGGCTCCATGAACTACCGGGCGATGCGCTTCGATGGCGAGGTGTTCGAACTGGAGACCGAAACCTCCATCGTCCCCTTCGACGGGTATCCGGCCGTCCAGGTCATCGCACGCGACGTCACCGCCCGGCGGGAACGCGAAATGGCCCTGCGCCGCGCGAAGGAGGAAGCCGAACTGGCGAGCCGCGCGAAGTCCGAGTTTCTCGCCAACATGAGCCACGAACTGCGCACCCCGCTCAACGCCATCATCGGCTTCGCCGAAATCCTGAGCGGGCGCATGTTCGGGCCTCTTGGCCACGAGAAGTACGAGACCTATGCAGCCGACATCCACGAAAGCGGTCGGCACCTGCTGTCGGTCATCAACGACATCCTCGATCTCTCCAAGGCGGAGTCGGGCCAGTTCGACATCCACGAATCGACCTTCGATCTGGCCTTCTGCCTGCAGGCGTGCCTGCGGCTGGTCCAGGAACGTGCCGACCGCAGGGGCGTCACCATCGTCAACTGCCTGGCCGACGCTCCGGTCGTGGAAATCCACGCCGACGAGCGCCTGATCAAGCAGATCCTGCTCAATCTGCTGTCCAACGCGGTGAAGTTCACCGAGCGGGGCGGCGAGGTCCGCATCGAGGCCGGCGTGAGGGGCCCGCGATTCGTGGTGAGCATCACCGACACCGGAATCGGTATCCCCCGCAACCGGATCGGCCGGATGTTCGAGGCCTTCACCCAGGGACATACCGGGCTGTCGCGGAAGTTCGACGGCACCGGGCTGGGACTGCCGCTGTCCCGTTCGCTTGCGGAACTGCACGGGGGAACGGTGGAGATCGACAGCGTGGAAGGCCAGGGCACGACAGCGGAACTGCATCTGCCGGCGACACGTGTCATGCCCGCCGGCGACGACGCCTGAATACTGAAAAAATTACAGGCTTGGAAATTTTCGCGGCGCGCTGATAGTCTCTGCCGCAACAACAAGAATGACATTGCTATGGGGAGGGAAATGGCCGCGATGCAAGCAGCATCGGCGTCTAGCGATGCCATATTGAAGGTTGTCGGAGTATCCAAATACTTCGGCGGGGTTCGCGCCGTCGCGGATGTCTCGATCGACGTCCCGAAGGGTTCGGTGTTCTCGGTCATCGGACCGAACGGCGCCGGCAAGACCTCGCTGGTCAACATGATCAGCGGCTTCTACACGCCCGACACGGGGTCCATCGAATTCCAGGGAAGGAGCATCGGCGGCCTGCGGCCGAACGAGCGCGCCGAACTGGGCATTGCCCGCACGTTCCAGAACATCGCCCTGTTCCGGGGTCTGTCGGTGCTCGAGAACCTGATGCTGGGCCGCCACGTGCGCATGCACTCGAACGTGCTCACCTCTTTCCTCTACTGGGGACCGGCCCAGAAGGAGGAGATCGAGCACCGCAAGAAGTGCGAGGAGATCATCGACTTTCTCAAGCTCAACGATCTGCGCAAACAGACCACCGGCGCCCTGCCCTACGGCTTCCAGAAGCGCGTCGAGCTCGGCCGGGCGCTGGCCGTGGAACCCGATCTCCTGCTGCTGGACGAGCCAATGGCCGGCATGAACCAGGAGGAGAAGGAGGACATGGCCCGCTACGTTCTCGACGTGAACGAGGAACTGGGCACCACGATCATCCTGATCGAGCACGACATGGGCGTGGTCATGGACATTTCCGACCGTATCGCCGTGCTGGACCAGGGCACCAAGATTTCCGAGGGCACCCCGGCCGAGGTCCAGGCCGATCCGGCCGTGATCAATGCCTATCTCGGCACCTCGGACTGACAGGAGACAAGGGAGACATGACCGATACCCTCGCGAGCCTGTTGCTGAACAACGAGAAGCTTCGGCCGACCAAACCCGCGATGCGCGAGAAGAGCCTCGGCATCTGGCAGACCTACACCTGGAAGGATTACGTCGACAATGTCCGGCGCTTCGCGCTGGGCCTCAAGGCGCGGGGCTTCGGCCCCGGCGACAAGCTCTGCGTGGCCGGCGACAACCGGCCCCGCCTCTACTGGGCCGAGATGGCCGCCGTCTGCCTCGGCGGCACCGCGGTTCCCGTCTACTCCGACGCCATCGCCACGGAACTGATGTTCGTCCTCAACGACGCGGACGTGAAGGTCATCGTGGCCGAGGACCAGGAGCAGGTCGACAAGATCCTGTCGCTGCGCGAGAACCTGCCGGGGCTGGAGCTTCTGGTGTTCGACGACCCGCTCGGCATGTCGAAGTACGACGACCCGATCCTGAAGGACTTCGACTCCATTCAGATCGAGGGCGACAAGCTCGATGACGCCGGGTTCTATGAGGCCGCCGCAGCGGTGAAGGCGGAGGATATCGCCTTCATGTGCTACACCTCCGGCACCACCGGAAACCCGAAGGGCGTGATGCTTTCGCACCACAATCTGGTGTCCGCCTCCCGGATCTTCCTGGAAAACGAGACGGTCAGGGAATCCGATGACTTCCTGTCCTATCTGCCGATGGCCTGGGTCGGCGAGGCGCTCTACAACACCGCCGTCAGCATCACCGCCGGCTGCGCCTCCAACTGTCCGGAATCGGGCGAGACCTTCCGCCGCGACGGCCGCGAGCTGGGGGCGACCGGCCTTGTCGCCGCGCCCCGCACGTTCGAGCAGATCCTGTCGGAAATCCAGGTCAAGGCCAATGACGCGCCGCCGCTGAAGCGCTGGGTCTTCAATACCTTCCGCGACGCCGCCGTCGAGATCGAGAACCTCAAGGCCGAAGGGCGCCCGGCGCCGTTCGGGAAGAAGCTGATGAAGTGGCTGGGCGAGATCCTGGTCTACGGTCCGATCCGCGACCAGTACGGCTTCCGCCGGGCGCGCTGGTGCTATGTTGGCGGCGCGCCGCTCGGGCCCGACACGTTCCGTTTCTTCCGCGCGATGGGGATCAACCTGAAGCAGCTCTACGGCTCGACGGAAGCCTGCGGCACGGTCACGCTGCAGCGCGACGGTGAAGCGTCGCCGGACAATGTCGGCAAACCCTGTCCCGGCATCGAAGTGAAGATCGCGGAGAATGGCGAGGTGCTGGTCAGAAGTCCGGGCATCTTCGTCGGCTACTACAAGAACGAGAAGGCCACCCGCGAGACGATCGACGAGGACGGCTGGTTCCACACCGGCGATGCCGGCATTCTCGAGAGCACGGGCGAACTTATCATCATCGACCGCGCCAAGGACGTGGGCAAGCTGGTCGACGGCTCGCCCTTCGCGCCGCAGTACGTCGAGAACAAGCTGAAGTTCAGCCCCTACATTTCCGAGGCGGTCTCCTTCGGCCACGACAAGCCCTATGTCTGCGCGATGATCGCCATCGACTACAACACGGTGGGCAACTGGGCCGAGAAGGAAGGCATCGCCTACTCCAACTACATGGATCTGTCGCAGAAGCAGAAGGTCCGCGACCTGGTCCATGACGAGATCGTCCGCATCAACCAGAGTTTGCCGGAAGTCAGCCGCATCAAGCGCTTCCTGCTGCTCGCCAAGGACCTCGACGCGGACGACGCCGAGGTCACACGCACGCGCAAGCTCCGGCGCGGCTATATCGCGGAAAAGTACGAACCAGTGATCGAGGCCTTCTACGGGGGAGAGAAGGAGGTCGACATCACGACTGAGGTCACGTTCGAGGACGGTCGGAAAGCGACGATGGACGCGCATCTGACCATCCAGGACGCGGCCTAGAGGGAGGAATTCGGAACATGGACATGTTCGTTGTCTGGTATTTCCTGGAGTCGACGATCAACGGGGCGCTCATCGGTCTGATGTATGCCCTTGTCGCCCTGGGTTTCGTGCTGATCTACAAGTCGACCGACGCGATCAATTTCGCGCAGGGCCAGTTCGTGATGATTTCCGGCATGATGGTCGCGGCGCTGGCCGCTGACTACTCGATACCGGTCTTCATCGCGGCCGTGATGGCCCTGGTCTTCATGGTGCTGTTCAACGTCGCGCTGGAACGCGTCGTGCTCCGGCCCATGATCGGCCGGCCGGTCGTCGCCATCATCATGGCCACGATCGGGCTCGCCGCCTTCCTCGAGGGTGTCTTCCCGATGATGTTCGGCTCGGCGACGCGCTCGCTCGACATCGGCGTTCCGAACGATCCCTGGATCATCGGGCAGATCTACCTGACGCCGATCAACGTGGTCGGCGCCCTGGTCGCCATCGCCTTCTTCGCGGGCTTCGGCTGGTTCTTCATGAAGTCCCGCAAGGGCGTCGCGCTGCGCGCCGTCGCCGACAACCACCAAGTCTCAATGGCCATGGGCATCAACGTCGAGCGCTACTTCGTGCTGGCCTGGTCCATGGCGGGCGTCGTCGCCGTGCTGGGCGGCCTGCTCTGGGGCAGCGCCATCGGCGTCGACAACACCCTGGCCGTGGTCGGCCTGAAGGTGTTCCCGGTGGTGATCCTGGGCGGGCTGGAGTCCATCAAGGGCTGCGTCGTCGGCGGCATCATCGTCGGCGTCGTCGAGGCCTGGGGCGGGACCTATATCGACCCGGCCATGACCCAGCCCTGGTTCCGCGAGTTCTTCCCCTTCGAGGGCGGCGGCACCAAGGACTTCCTGCCCTACCTGCTGATGATCGCGGTGCTGTTCTTCCGGCCCTACGGTCTGTTCGGCAAAGTGCAGATCGAGAGGGTCTGATCGATGTTTCATCGTGAGAGCGGTTTCTACAAGACATCCTACGCCGCAGACTTCGCCCTCTACCCGCTGCCGATCGCACGCTGGTCGGTTATCGGGTTCGCGATCCTGTTCTTCGCAATCGTGCCGCTGTTGGTGCCCAGCTACTACCTCACCATGCTCAACCTGGTGGGCATCGCAATCGTCGGCGCGCTGGGTCTCAACATCCTGCTGGGGCTGACGGGACAGATTTCCATTGGCCACGCCGCATTCATGTCGGTCGGCGCCTACACGGCGGCGAACCTGGCGACGCGGCTGGACCTGCCCTTCTACATCACGCTGCCCGCGGGCGGCCTGATGGCGGCGGCGGTCGGCATCATCGTCGGCTTCCCCTCGGTCCGCATCAAGGGACTCTACCTGGCGATCTCGACGCTGGCGGCGCAGTTCATCATCGACTGGATCATCATTCACACGCCTGCGATCTCCGGCGGCGCGTCGGCCTCGATCCAGGTGCCCCGGCCCTGGATCTTCGGAATCCAGCTCGACACCCAGGTTGAACTGTACATGTTCATCCTGTGCGTGGTGACGATCGCGATCGTGGGCGCGCTGAATCTGGCCCGAAGCCGCATCGGCCGGGCCTTCATCGCGATCCGCGACCAGGACATCGCGGCCGAGATCATCGGCATCGACGTCCGCCGCTACAAGCTGATGGCCTTTGCCATATCCTCGTTCTACGCGGGCGTGGCAGGGGTGCTCTACACCTACTATTCGGGCGTCGCGAACAACGAGTTCTTTCCGCTGCTCATTTCCATCGACTATCTGGCCATGGTCATCATCGGCGGCATGGGTTCGGTGTTGGGCGCCATCTTCGGCGCGACCTTCGTCACCCTGCTACCCATCGTGATCGACCTGGTGATGTCTTATATCGGGCCGTTCTTCATGGGCGACTCGAGCGGATTGTCGGGGATCAAGTCTCATCTCAGGCTCGTCGTCTTCGGCGGACTGATCATGTTCTTCCTGGTCGTGGAGCCCGAAGGGCTGAACCGGCTCTGGTTGAATATCCGGAATTACTTCCGGGTCTGGCCGTTCTCGTACTGAGCGGCCGCAAGCGTTCCGCCCCGGGAGAGGTGGCGGATGTGTAACAAAGGGAGGTAGTAACTCATGAGAGTACTCATCAAGACGTTGACGGCCGCGGGCGTACTCGCCGCCGCCGTTGCGTCCTTCACCGCAGCGAATGCGGCCGAGATCGTCATCGGTCAGATGACGGACCGTACCGGTATCACCGCGAATGTCGGCAATCCCGTCGGCGACGCCGTCCAGGACTACGTCCGCCTGGTGAACAAGAAAGGCGGCGTCAACGGTCACACGATCCGCGTCGTCGAAATCGACAACCAGTACAAGGTGCCGATCGCGATCGAAGGCTATCAGCGCATCAAGTCCGAGGGCGCGGTTCTGGTCGGGCTGTTCGGCACGCCGGTGACCCAGGCGCTGACAGCGGACCTGGAGAAGGACCAGATCCCTGGCACTTCGCCCGGTTTCGGCACCGCCGCTTCGGCCGACGGCGAGAACTACCCCTATCTGTTCCCCGCCGCGGCCAGCTACTGGTCGCAGGCCGGCGGCGCGGTCGAATTCGCGCGCCAGCGCCTCGGCGGCGACCTGAAGGGCAAGAAGATCGCCTATCTGTTCTTCGACAATCCGGCCGGCCGCGAAGGACTGCCCGTCATCCGCAAACTGGCCGAGGTCGAAGGCTATGAACTCCAGGAGTTCCCGGTCCCCTCGCCCGGCATCGAGATGGACAACCAGGCGCGTGACATCGCCCGCCGGTTCCGGGCCGACTTCGTGATCAGCCACCTGTTCGGCCGCGCCCCGTCGGTGCAGCTCCAGGCGCTGCGCCGTGCCGGCTTCCCGCTGGAGAAGGTGGTGTCCTTCGTCTGGGGTCAGTCGGAAGCCGACATCGAGGCCGGTGGCGGCTACGCCGAGAACGTCGGCTACAACGGCATCCAGTTCGCCGGCGTGGGCGACGACTTCGAGGTCCGCCGCGAGATCGAAGCCATGTACAAGGAAGAAGGCCAGGATCTGCCGGACACCTTCGACTCGACGGTGTTCTATAACCGGGGCCTGCTCATCGGCGCGCTGCACGTTCAGGCGGTCCGCAATGCGGTCGAGGCCAATGGTGGCAGCGCCGACATCACCGGCACCGACGTCCGCGACGGCTTCCGGGCGATCAAGGAGTTCAAGCTGGGCGAACTCGTCCCGCCGCTGAACCTCGCCGGCGGCGACCACGAGGGCGGCGGCTGGGTCCGCGTCTTCACGGTCACCAAGGACGGCTTCGAGCCGGCCACCGACTGGTTCAAGGGCTATCGCGACGTCGTCTTCGAGATGATCAAGGAAGAGGCCGCGAAACAGAACTGATCCTTGGATCATTGCCGGACCGGCTTCGGCCGGTCCGGCGCTTTGTACATTTTCAGGTGAGGGCGGGATGCTCACGATCAACAATATCGAAGTCGTCTACGACAACGTCGTTCTGGTGCTCAAGGGCATTTCCATCGAGGTGAAGCCCCAGTCCATCACCACGATCCTGGGCGCCAACGGCGCCGGCAAGACGACGACGCTGAAGTCCATTTCCGGGCTTCTGAAGCCGGAGCGTGGCGCCGTCACCCGTGGCTCGATCGAGTTCAACGGCGAACGCATCGACCGCCTGCCGCCGCACGAGGTCGTCAGCAAGGGCATCGTTCAGGTCTTCGAGGGCCGCCGGATCTTCACCCACCTCAGCGTCGAGGACAATCTGCTGGCCGGGGCGCATACCGTCCCCGACTACAGCAAGGTCAAGGAGAAGATCGAGCAGGCCTACACCTTCTTTCCCCGCCTGAAGGAACGCCGCACCAGCGAGGCCGGCTACCTTTCCGGCGGTGAGCAGCAGATGCTGGCCATCGGCAGGGCGCTCATGTCGGACCCGAAGGTGATCATGCTCGACGAGCCGTCCCTCGGCCTGGCGCCGCTGATCATCGAGGAGATCTTCGGCATCATCCAGCGGATGCGCGAAGAGGCCGGCGTGACCGTCCTGCTCGTCGAACAGAACGCCAATCTGGCGCTCTCCATCGCCGATCATGGCTATGTCATGGAGAACGGCTCCATCGTCATGGAAGGTCCCGCCAAGCAGCTCGCCAGCAATTCCGAGGTCCAGGAATTCTATCTCGGCATCGGCGAATCCGGCGAGAAGCGGTCCTATCGGGACGTCAAACGCTACCGGCGCCGCAAACGCTGGCTTTCCTGAACCGGCCGCACAATCATTCCATTACCGAGAACGCGCCGCTCCTTCCGGGGGCGGCGCGTTTCGCGTTGGCGCCAGCCGTGAGCATTGCGCACCACGCCGGCGCGCGCCGCGCGGCGTCGCTGTCAAGGTGATTGAAACAGCGTAATAATTTCGATTCCGGCAAAAAACGTAATAAACTACTTCCAAGTCCGCCTCGGGAGAGACAGGCGGATGCCATAAAGGGAGGTAGAACCATATGAAACGTCTCTTGAAGACCCTGACTGCCGCCGGCGTCATCGCCGGCGCGGTCGCATCCTTCTCGACGGCTCAGGCCGCCGAGATCGTCATCGGCCAGATGACGGACCGCACCGGCGTCACCGCCAACGTGGGCAACCCGATGGGCGACGCCGTTCAGGATTATGTCGCTCTCGTCAACTCGAAGGGCGGCGTGGAAGGGCACACGATCCGCGTCATCGAGATCGACAACCAGTACAAGGTCCCACCGGCGGTCGAAGGCTATCAGCGCTTCAAGTCCGAAGGTGCGGTGCTCGTCGGCCTTTACGGTACGCCGATCACCCAGGCGCTGACCGCGGATCTGGCGAAGGACCAGATCCCCGGCACCTCGCCCGGCTTCGGCACCGCCGCGTCGGCGGACGGCGAAAGCTACCCCTACCTCTTCCCGGCGGCGGCGAGCTACTGGTCGCAGGCCGGCGGCGCGGTGGAGTTCGCCAAGCAGGAACTCGGCGGCGAACTGAAGGGCAAGAGGATCGCCTACCTGTTCTTCGACAACCCGGCCGGGCGCGAGGGTCTTCCCGTTATCCGCAAGCTCGCGGAAATGGAAGGCTTCGAGCTGCAGGAGTTCCCGGTCCCCTCTCCGGGTATCGAGATGGACAACCAGGCGCGTGACATCGCCCGCCGGTTCAAGGCCGACTACGTGATCAGCCACCTGTTCGGGCGCGCCCCGTCCGTGCAGCTCCAGGCGTTGCGCCGCGCAGGCTACCCGCTGAACAAGGTCGTGTCCTTCGTGTGGGGCCAGTCCGAGGCGGACATCGAGGCCGGCGGCGGCTATGCCGCCAATGTCGGCTACAACGGCATCCAGTTCGCGGGTGTCGGCGACGACTTCGAACTCCGCCGCGAGATCGAGGCCATGTACAAGGATCGGGGGCAGGATCTGCCCGCGACCTTCAACTCGACGGTGTTCTACAATCGCGGCCTGCTGATCGGCGCGCTGCATATCGAGGCGGTCCGCAATGCCGTCAAGGCCAATGGCGGCAGCGCCGACATCACCGGAACCCAGGTGCGCGACGGCTTCCGGGCCATCAAGGACTTCTCGCTGGGCGGTCTGGTGCCCCCGCTGAATCTTGCGGGCGGCGACCATGAGGGCGGCGGCTGGGTCCGTGTCTTCACGATCACCGAGAACGGTTTCGAACCGAAGACCGACTGGTTCAAGGGCTACCGCGATGTCGTCTTCGAGATGATCAAGGAAGAAGCCGCGAAGTCCAACTGAACCGACGGATTCGCGACAGGTTGGGGTCGGGCCGGCATCTGCCGGTCCGGCCCTTTTCGTTGCGCCCGGCGGACCCTAGCCGTCGACCGCTTGGCGGATGCCGGCCGCTATCGTCTCCGGCGAGGCCTGACCGTTGAAGATGGCAATATTGTCGCCGTCCGGACCCATCAGGAAGATGAAGTTGGAGTGATCCATCAGGTAGTATTCGTCCTCCCTGTTCACCGGCGCGTAGAAGACCCGGTAGGCCCTGGCCATGGCCGCGGTCTGTTCGTCGGTGCCCCGCAGACCGACCATGCGCGGATGGAAGGCCTCCACATAGGCCGCCATCTCCTGCTGGCCGTCGCGGGCGGGATCGATGGTGACGAAGACCGGCAGAACCTTCTCACCGGCTTCGCCGGCCAGGTCGAGGGCCACGGCCATGTCCTGCAATTCGGTGGGGCAGACGTCCGGGCAGAAGGTGTAGCCGAAATAGATCAGGGCATGACGGCCCTGCAGCATCGCTTCGGTGACTTCGCGGCCGCGGTGGTCCGTCATGGTGAAGGGCCCGCCGATCTCGACGCCCTTCGTGACGTTGACGGCCCCGGCGACGCGCTCCCCGCTCCGGCTCTGCCAGACGATGATGGCGGAGATGCCGATGACGGCGGCGATCACCAGTACGATGAGAGCGAAGATGTGATGGCGTTGCATGCGGAAACGATTACGCCGCCACTCCGCAGGGTTCCGCGTGGCATGCGGTCGCATCGCCGCTAAGCTGGGACTGCGACAGCGACAACGGGAGGAAGACATGCGGCTGGAAGGCAAGACCGCGCTGGTCACGGGTGCGGGTTCGGGGTTCGGCGAAGGCATCGCGCGGCGCTTCGCCGAGGAAGGCGCGCGCGTGCTGGTGGTCGATATCGACGCTGATGCCGCCGGCCGGGTGGCCGAGGCGATCGGACCCGCGGCGGAGGCGGCCGTTGCGGATGTTGCGGACGGCGACAGCGTGCGCAGGCTGTTCGAGCACGCGGGCGGAATCTTCGACGGCCGTCTCGACTGTCTCGTCTGCAATGCCGGCGTGCCGCAGCGCAACCGGCCGATGTGGGAGATCGACGAGGCGACCTTCGACCGGATCTACGCCGTCAACGTGAAGAGCCTCTACCACGCCGCCCGGCACGGCCTGGACCTGATGAAGGCGAATGGCGGGTCGATCATCGTCACGTCGTCGACTGCCGCGGTGCGCCCCCGCCCCGGCCTCACCTGGTACAACGGCTCCAAGGGCGCGGCGACGGTCATCACCAAGTCCATGGCGCTGGAACTGGCGCCGATGAATATCCGGGTCAACGCCATTCACCCGGTGATCGGCGACACGGGAATGGTGGCCGAGTTCATGGGCGGCGAGGACACGCCGGAGATCAGGGAAAAGTTCGTGTCGACGGTGCCGCTCGGGCGCATGAGCACGCCGCTCGACATCGCCAATGCCTGCCTGTTCCTGGCCTCCGACGATGCGGTCTTCATCACCGGAACCTGTATCGAGGTCGATGGCGGGCGCTGCGTCTGATGCCCGCGGCCGTCGACTAGCCGCCCAGTTCGCGGGCGAGGTCCGCGGCTGCGGCGGGGGGACCAAGCAGATATCCCTGGCCCAGATCGCACCCGGCGTCGCGCAGGAACCGCAATTGCCACTCCGTCTCGACGCCTTCCGCCACCACGGTCATGTCCAGATCGTGCGCCAGACGCACCACATTGGCGACGATCGCCCGCGAGCGGCGGCTGTCGTCCAGCCCGCCCACGAAGGAGCGATCGATCTTCAGCGTGTCGAAGGGCAGCCGGTGGAGATGGGTGAAGGAGCTGAATCCTGCACCGAAGTCATCCATCGCCAGGCGAAAGCCGGCGGCGCCAAGGGCGCGAATGCCTTCTTCCGCCGCCGGATGATCAAGCGGCGCAGTCTCCGTCACTTCCAGATGCAGGCATTCGGGCGCGATGCCGTGGGCGTTCAGGATTCCGGTGCACTGTGTGGCGATATCGGACCTCGACAACTGGACCACTGACAGGTTTACAGCCACGAACATCGACCTTCCGGCGCTCTGCTTTCGCCAGCCGGTGAGTGCAGACAGCGCCTGTTCCAGCATCCAGGCGCCCGGAGCATGGATCGAGCCGGTCCGTTCGCTGACGGGAATGAACTCGGCCGATTCAATGCGGCCATGTTCGGCATGGGTCCAGCGCATCAGCGCTTCGGCCCCGGCAATGGTGCCATCGCTCAGGCGGCGGACCGGCTGGAATGCCGGCGAAAGCTCACCGCGGTCCAGCGCGTGTCTGAAGTCGTTAGCCAGGCTGATGTTCATGGCGTTCGTCCCCGGTCCTTCGAACCTGCCCGGTCGGGGCCCGGCCGGCACGCCTGTCTGGGCGATGGTGATCTCACGCCGGTCGAATGATACCTCAAATACACTCTCCCGACGATATTCCCCTTGGCGGAGGAGGCATGTGAGCCGCGTATGGCCTTCCCGGACGGCCTGGCAGGAGGATCCGGCGCTTGCATTCCGGAGCGGCGGCCACATCTAGAAAATGTCTTGCGGACCCGGGGCCGACCGCGGCCGGGCCCCCGTGGTTGCGGAGGTCGAACATGGGTCCGTTCTCCTTCTGGCACTGGCTCGTCGTCGCCATCATCGCCGGCGGCCTGGCCGGTTATGTCCTGCTTCGGAGTGCCGACCGTATCCGCGGCCGGAGCCGCCCGGACGGCGGCGCCGGGATGCGCTGGACGTGGTTTCGCGTCCCCGGCCTGATCTGCCTCGCCATCGCAGGCCTGGGCGTCGTCGCCGGCGCTGTGCTGCTCATCCATGACCATATGGGGGCGGCCTGATTTTCCGACCAGACCGACGTTTCGATTCTCAACAGAATGGAGAACCATGCCATGCGTCCTGCGTTCGTGTCCGCTGCGGCGATCGCCGTCGCCAGCCTGTTCGTCCTGCCGCCCGCAGGTGACACCGCCGCCCAGCAACAATGCGCCAAGCCCCTTGAACGGCAGTACGACGCGTTCAGCGCCGGCGGCGATGTTCTGGGCAAGGTGATCGCGAACGTGACCAATGAGGATGGCGAGCCGCTGACCTGGGTGCTCGAAACCGAAGGGCCGGTCTTCGGCCTGGGCGGACGCAAGGCTGCACTGCCCGGCGACGCCGTGGAGATCGCAGCGGGGCGCGCGCTGGTCCGCATCCGCGACGAGTCGGCGCTGGAGCAGTTCCCCACCTACGCCTGCTGAAGCCGTCCACCATTTGATCCCCACCCCGGCTTACTCACTCGATGGGGGAGAGCCGGGGTCGGGGTGAAACGGCGAAGCCGACACGCGACCTTGTGCCGGACTCCGGCCAAGGCCGCCCGAAGCCGCGTCCGATGCCATTCGGATGCGCTTCATTGGTGCCCCGGCAGGCCCCGCTCACGGAAATACCGGATCGCACCTGGATGAAGCGGCGCACGCTCGCCGGACTCGATCATGTCGTTGATCGACAGCATGGCGAAAGCCGGGTGCAGGCGGCGGAAGTCCTCGAAGTTCTCGAACACGCTCTTCGTGATCTCATAGGCCTGCGCCTCGGGCAGCCGCACAGTGGTGACGACCACGACGCGGGTACCGATGGTCCGGACATCGTCGGGATTGCCTGTATACGTGCCGCCGGAAATCACTGCGCGTTCGTACTCCGGATGGCGTCGCAGCATGTCGTCGAGCGCTGGCCCGCCGAGATCGACCAGCACGCCCTGGCAGCTGCGGACGACATCCTCGATCAGGCCGTTCGGATGCGCGACCTCGAACACGATGGCGTCGAGTTGATCGGCGCAGAGAGCGCGATACTGCTCGGCCCGGGTCAGCTCCCGGGTCTCGGTGAAGTCGGCACGGGTCGCGCCCAGCGCCGCCATGATGCGCTCCATGGCGATACGTTCACCGGACTCGGGGCTGCCCATGTTGATGCGCCTGCCGAGCAGATCGGCCACGCTTTCGATTCTCAGTTCCCGGCGGGCCACGATCGCAAAGGCGTTGGAATGGCCGGCGAAAAGCACCCGCAGGTCGGCGTTCGGGCCGCGTGAAGCGGACGCGCCGGCGCCCGCCACGGCATCAGCCAGGACATCGGACTGCAGGATCCCGATATCGATGCGGCCGTCCCGCAGCATCGCAAGGTTTGCGACGGGACCGGCCGATGGCACGACGGCGCAACGTCGACCGTCACGCGCGCTCCCGAGATTGAACAGCCGACAGATCGAGCCGCCCAGCGGATGGTACGCGCCGCTCGGGCTCCCCGTCCCCACGACCACGTCCGGGCCCGGTACAAGGGACGCGCAGGAGGCGAGCGCGGCAATCAAGGCGATCGAGAGGCAGGCGGCGAACGGCCTGCGCGAGCCTGTTGCAGGGATCCTAGGACGCAAGCGCATATTCCAGGATCTCGCCGTTTCTCTCCATCAGGCCTTTGACCCAGCGCCAGTTGCGGTCGAAGAATACACTTCCGGCGTAGTTCGGGGTGATGATCTGGAAGCGGCGGCTGCGCACCGGGCCGCGCGGCGTCGCCACGTCTTCCTCGCCGCGAGGCTTCACTACCAGCCCGACCTCGCCACCGTGCTGGACGTCGATCATCCTGCTCTCGTGCAACAGCCTTCTGTCCCACAGCGTGTTCGTCGTCAGCAGTTGCGGCGGCGCCAGGTACGGCCCGTCGACACCGGTGATGCGAAAGCCGTCCTCGACTGCGGACCCGGTCACCGAGAGCTGCACACCGTTATCGTCCGTGGTGCCTTCCACCGAGATCAGCCGGCCCGACTGCCACACCTCCACGGCGTCGTGCGAGAAGCGGAACGCGGTGAAGAAAAGGATCCTGACCGTGATATCGATGTGCGTGGTGACCACCAGGTAATCGCCGTCCGACCGGAATTGGACACGATGCTCGCCGACCGTCGTCCCCCCGTGTATGGCGCGAAAGCGGATGTCCGGCGGGGTGGCGGCGCGGGCGACGGAGATCGCGCCGAAGAGCGGCAATCCCGCCGCGGCCACGCCCCACCCGAGCAGGGTCCGGCGGTCAATGATGTCCCTGCGTCCTGTCGGATCTTCCGGTTCAGCCACGCTGCCCTCGCCGCAAGATTGAATACGTACTTCCGACCGTCTTCCACCGGGACATGGCGGACTGACTCGGATATCCGACGCCCGCGTTTGACGGCGGGCATCATCCTGTCCGGATCGCCGGTCAGGGTAAAGCGCTCAACGCCGGAATGATCGGGATGACGGATGACGAGATGCGGCCACAGGAGGCGGCGCCGAACCGGGCCGGCGGATCACTCCGCCCCGTTCGCGTCGATGACCCGGGGCTCGAGCCGGCCGGCCCGGCCGGGCCGCTCCAGGCGCACGCGCGGCCACCATTCGGGGTGGTTCTCCCGTATCCAGTCCCCCATCCGTTCGGCCAGCCGGACCTCCATCATCCAGGCATCCGTCGGATTGGACGCGGTCGCGTAGAAGTTGACGGTCTGCGCATGCTCGGTCTGCCCCTCGACCGCGACGAGCAGCAACCCGTCCTCCATGGCGTCGTCGTCCCGGGCGACCAGTTTCTCGAACACATCGCGCAGGTCGGCCGGCCGCGCCGCCTGATCGAGTTCGATCGCAAAGCTGCGCACGGTGGTCGAATCGATCATCGTCCAGTTCTCGAAGGGCCGCGACAGGAAGTACTTCACCGGCACGATCAGCCGCCGCTCGTCCCAGGTTTTCAGCACGATATAGGTGTAGAAGATCGATTCGACGTGCGACCAGCGATCCTCGTAGAGCACGCTGTCGCCGATGCGGATGGGCTTGGCGATGGCGACCTGCAGGCTCGCCAGGATGTTGCCGAGAATGCTCTGCCCGGCAATGCCCAGAATGACGGTCGCGACGCCCGCGGACGCCAGCAGCGACATGCCGAAGCTCTCGAAGAGCTGCAGCTTGTGAAGCAGCAGGACCGAGCCGAGGACAAAGGCGACCAGCAGCACGAAACGGCGCAGGCCGTAGACATTGGTGTAGAGATGCCGCCGCGCGGAATCGTCCGTGCCGTCGATTTCGCCGACATAGCGCTCCGTCACCACCTCCAGCGTGGCGTCGATCGTCCTGACCACGGCAAGGGTCAGGCTGAAGATCACGAGGGCCCAGAGCAGCGGATAGAGGAACAGGGTCACGGCGCTCGAGAATGACAGCGCCCAGTCGACGCCGATCAGCAGCGCCACACTGACCAGACCGATCGCAAGGGGCGTGCGCGCCTCGTCCGACGCGCGGCTGATCCATCCGATACGCGAATTCGCGCTCGTCCGCCCGACCACGGCCCGCAGGACCATGACCGCGGCCAGCGAGGCCAGGAACAGGACCGGCAGGGCGATCAGTTCCCATGCGCGGATGCTCGCCGTCACCGACTCCCTGAGCGACGCCGGCAGGCTGCGTTCGAACCAGGTGGGCCCGAAGGCGGCGTGCAACTGCGGAACCATCCCGACGGTCTTGCGGCTGAACACCCAGACCGGTTCGGTATCGGCTGGCCCGATCCGGTTCAGACGGATGGGAACCGAACGGTTGTCGAGCATGAGCGAACCGAGCCTGATGCTCCGGCGCTGCTTGCCGGCGAAGGGATGGTCGGTCGAAAGGCTCTCGTCCAGACCGTCCGGCCGGGTCGGCACGTCCTGCCAGTCGATCACGACGCGTCGCTCGATCACTTCGTAGAGCATGCGCGCCAGCTCCGCGCCGCGCCGGCGCTGACGGTCCGCTTCGACGCCGTTCAGGTTCAGCGCGTGAGCGGCCGCATCGAACATGCGGCGGTCGGCGAGATCGAGGAAGGTTTCGAGCGTGCCCCGGGGCGTCTCGCGCACGAAATTCTCGGGTGGCGCGCCGAGACCCGCATTGAGCCTCTCGGCTTCGAAGACGGTCGGCTCCGGTTCCTGGGCCGCCAGCGGCAGCGCGCAGGCGAACACGATGGCCATGGCGAACAGCCGGCCCGGTGCGCTGCGGACGATCGACACGCGCTCCTCCTTGCAATGCAGGCGGTGGACTGACGGCCTGACGCCGCCGCGATCCGGGGCATTTGGGAACTGGCGCGCGAATGTCGACCCCCGGGCCGATGCCGCGGGTCCGAACAGAAGGAAGGGAATAATGGTGAGCCCGACAGGATTCGAACCTGTGACCCGCTGATTAAAAGTTTTATTTTTGCGTCATTTGCGTCAATGCGCGTAATCTGAGAACGTCCGCCATCACACTGATATTGCTATATTATTGTCACTTGTGTCAGAATCCGTAAACGAGCCTAGCTCAGGGATTCCATTACAATGTCATTACAACGTAGCCTGACCGACCGCACCCTCAAGAGCCTCAGGCCGGGTGCCAAATCCTACCTGCAGAAGGACGGCCTGGTGGACGGTCTCTGCGTCCGCGTGGCGCCCACCGGCCTGAAAAGTTTCCAGCTGCGCGCCTTCGGGCCGGATGGCCGTCAGCGGACCGTGACGCTCGGTCGATATCCGGAGCTGAGCCTGGCCGATGCGCGAAAGGCGGCGAAGTCGACACGGGCCGAGATCCATGCCGGTGAAGGCGTAGCCGCCAAGGCATCCGTTGCAGCACGACGACGGGCTCATGACGCCGGGCGCCTGCGTGCCGTTGCCGAACGGTTCACAGAATTCAAGCTGAAGGAAGGCAAAAGCCCCCGGACTGTCTCGCACTATGAGGGCACCCTTCGACGCTACGTTCTGGGGGAGCTCGGCGACCGACCGATCCGTGAGATCCTGCGGACGGACATTCGCCGCCTGCTCGACCGGCATGCCGACAAGCCGGCTGTGGCACGGGCCATATGGTCAACCATGTCCGCACTGTTCAGCTATGCCGTTGACCGGGAACTCGTCGACCAGTCGCCGATCGTCTCGATGCGCGGCCCGAAGCCGCCCGCGTCACGGGACCGGGTCCTGACCGATCCGGAGGTCGCCGCCATCTGGAAGGCCTGTGGCAGTCTTGGAACCTACGGCGCGATGATCCGCTTCCTCTTGCTCACGGGACAGCGTGTGGGTCAGGTCACCGAGATGCAATGGCGCGACATCGACGTCGAAGTCTGGCACGTCCGCGGCGAAACCACCAAGAGCCGTACCGCCGCCGAGGTGCCCCTGCCCCGCACCACCCGAGCGATCTTGCGCACCATCGAACGGCAAGGCGATGTCGTCTTCGGTGGTCGCTTCGGCGGCCCCATCAAGGGACTCTCCAAGCTCAAACGCAGCCTCGATAAGGGTTCGGGCGTGACGGACTGGCGGCTCCACGATCTGCGGCGAACTCAGGCAACGGGGCTTGCCCGCCTGGGCGTCGCCGAGAGCCTGATCGAGCGGATCCAGCTCAGGTCCGGGCAATCCGTGGGCATGGTGGCGCAGGTCTATAACCGGTTCAGCTATCTGGCCGAGAAACGCGATGCGCTCGAGCAGTGGTCGAGGACGGTCCAGGACATCCGGCATGCCACGTAGTCGGGGACGCCCCCGCAGCCCCCTGCCCGTCTGGTCGCGCGGTGGGAGCATTGCCCGGGATCAGTTCGGCAGGCACTTGGGCGAAATCATAGAGCGCTTCGACGCGGATGAGCGGACAGCCAGGCTGATCGACAGCGCGATCGTCCGGGCTCCCGTGAACCGGGCCTGCTTCGATGACGACCGACCGGCGCGGAAGCTCTTCGCACGCCAGATCCGGGACTGGATCGGCGAGATCAAGGACAACGGCGCCATCACCTCTTACGCGCCGGACAGTGTCGGCAACCAACATTGGCCGGAAGGCGCCCTGCCGTGGATCGCCATGGCGCTGGACGAGATGCCGCCTGGCTCAGAGCGGCTGTCCCTCAGCCACCTCTCTCCGGGGCAGTTCCTCTCTGCCTGCGACTCCGCGGATGTGCCGATATTGGAGCGGGCCGCCGAGCTTGCGGAGAGACCCAGGTTCGGCCCACGTGGCTCGGAAGGCCGGGACATGCTGCTGTTCCGCCTCTTCGATATCTGGGTCGAGTGGAAGATGCAGCTGCCAATGATCTGCGGAGACGACACCCGCGAGACCGATATCCGACGCCTGGTCGGCTATGCCTGCGTGGCGGCAGGCTATCGGGCGCCGTCTCTCGCCACCCTCAACCGACGCATCCGCGCTTATCGAAAGGAACGCGAAGGTCTCGTCGATTTTTGCTGACGACTTGACACTTACGCCGCCGACGTCGCTGGCACCAATCTGCCGTCATCATCGTGCAACCGCGGCGGAGAACGACGTGACCGAGCAATACATCACCAGCATCAAGGCGGTCGCGGACCGGATCGGCGTCAGCCGACCCCAGATCTACGAACTCATCCGACGGGGCACGATACCGATGCCACGGACCATCCCGGGCATCGGCAAGAATGTCTTCCGCGCGTCCGAGATCGATCAGGTGATGCAGGACCTGTTCGAAGGCGCCGCCCCGCGCAATCCTTCGAGGTGATGGAGGTAGCAACTGGAACAGCACGATGGGCGGCGCGTTTCTATATATCTTCGGAGAACATGCATAGCGTCCTTTCACACAGGTACCCTTGTTAACCATCGTGCGGACGATTCCTGAGACGGCTGGTCTTGCTACGAGTTCCTATTTCTCCAACGGCCGTCCCACACTGAGGATCGCGTCGAAGAACAGGCGCGGCCGACCCCAGAGCGAATTGACGAAGATCGCGGTCACGCTGGCCGCCATGGCGACCATGGCCCAGACGGGATAGAGCAAGCCTGTCGCGGCGACCGGCACGCCGATGCCGTTGAACAGGAAAGCAAGGGAGACATTCTGGAGCATCTTCCGATAGCCCCCGCGGCTGATCTCCTGCGCTCGGGCGACATTCGATATCCGGTTGTTGAGGATGATGACGTCGGCGGCGTCGATGGCGATGTCGGTGCCCGAGCCCATGGCGATGCCGACATCGGCCTGCATCAGGGCGGGCGCGTCGTTGATGCCGTCGCCCACCACCGCCGTGCGCCCGCGCGTCTGGAGATCGCGGATCACCTCAGCCTTCTCGCCCGGCAGCACTCCGGCGTGAACCTCATCAATGCCAAGGTATCCGGCGACGCGGGCTGCGGTGCGTTCGTTATCTCCGGTGACAAGCACAGTGCGAACACCGGCATCGCGAAGCCCGGCGATAGTTTCGGCCGCATCGTCGCGCAGTGTGTCACCGAGCGCGAGAAGTCCGACAGGCTCGCCGTCCCGAGCGACTACGATGACCGTGCGCCCGATATCTTCCAGTTCGCCGACCCGTCGCTCAAGCGACGTGAGATCGACACCGCCCTCCGTGACGAAGCGCTGACTGCCGACCAGTACCTCCGTGCTATCGATGCGGGCCACGACCCCCTTGCCCGGCGCCGCCTCGAAGCTTTCGGCATCGGGCGGGGTCAGGCCCATCTCGAAGGCCGCTTCGACGACTGCTTCGGCCAGCGGGTGTTCTGACGCGGCTTCGGCGGCCGCGGCGAGCGCGAGTAACCCATCGGTATCGCCCGACACCGCTTCGACTTCGTGCACGCGTGGCCGGCCCTCGGTCAGCGTGCCGGTCTTGTCGAAGGCAATCTGGCGCACCAGACGATAGCCCTGGAACGCCTCACCGGTGCGCATCAGGATACCTTTCTCGGCCGCCTCGCCCGCGCCACGAACGATCGAGAGCGGCGCGGATATGCCAACGGCGCACGGATAGCCCATGACGAGTACGCTGAGGCCCGCGAACACCGCGCGCTGAAGGTCCGGTGAAAAGCCCAGCAATTGGGGAAGAAACGCCCAGCCAAGAAAAGAGAGGATCGAGATCGAGAGCACGGCGGGCGTGTAGACCCTGAGCACGCGGTCGACGAGATGCAGCAGGCCGGGCTTCAAGGCGCGGGCATCTTCCACCTCGCGCGCGACGCGTTGCAGGAAGCTCTCCGCGCCAAGGGCCGTGACCCGGACCAGCAGGGTGCCATTGCCGTTGATGGTGCCGCCAATAACCGTGTCGCTTGCCTGCCGCTCGACCGGCATGGGTTCGCCGGTGACGAGCGACTGATCCACGGCGGAGCGGCCTTCGACAACCTCGCCGTCCACGGGCAGGCGCTCGCCCGGGCGGACACGCACAAGGTCCCCTTGCGCCACTTCGGAAAGCGGGATTTCGACCTCCTGACCGTCGCGCTGAACGCGGGCGGTGTCCGGCTGAAGGTCGAGGAGGCGTTTGACCGCCTGGGAGGATCTCGTCTTGACGATCAGCGATAGCCATTCGGAGAAGATGTGATAGGTCGCAACCATGACCGCGACCGCGAAGAATGGCGCCGTCGGATAGCCGGGGCGATCAAGCACAAGCCCGATGATCCCGCCGGCCAGCCCGGCAAAGGCGCCCGCTTCCAGCAAAACGTGCTGGTTCAGGATGCCGCGGCGCAGCGCCTGATAAGCCATTGTGAGTATGTGACGTGCGACGCCGAAGACGAGCACCGCCGCCAGCACGCCCACGATCCAGGGCGTGGCGCCGGCCAGCATTCCTTCGCTCTTGAGGGCGAGCAGTCCGACCGTGATGGTGCCGAGCCCCCCGGCGCCGGCGATCGCCGGCCACAGCCCGCGCGCCCTGAGCACGAGGAAGACGAAGGCCACCAGGCTGACCGTCGCCAGCGCCGGCAGGATCAGGGATAACGGGCCGGCCGGATCGGTGATCAGCGCAATCGACAGGAGGCTGAAGGCCGTGGCGGTCAGAAACCGACGGCCCTCGGCGACCAGTTCGCGTTCCTCTTCGTCGAACGGTCGCAGCTTGTTCGGATCGTGGATCGTGTAGCCGATGTCGCGGAGCGTGCCGAGCAGGGTCTCGGGCGTTGTGATCTCTGGATCGTATTCGACCAGCGCCTGCTCGTGCGTCAGGCTCACAGCGACCTTGTCGACGCCCTTCTGCCGGCCGAGCGCTTTCTCGATCGTGCCGGTGCACAGCGAGCAGTGCAGCCCGCCAATCCGGGCGCGGATGCGGGCGCGCCCCTGACGTTCGGAAGGCTCCTCGCGCCACGGCGAGACCGAATCCTGCGGCATCTGCACTGTCGTCATGACGTGTATCCTTTCAGGTCACGATGTCGCGCCGGCGTTAATTTCGGCAAACAGGCCGAACCCGATCGACCACGCGCCAAGCGCGACGAGGACCAGTCCCGCGACGACCGGATAACGCCTCGACAGCGCGGCAAAACGATCGAGAAGGGCGTGTGCGCCGGGGATCAGCACGATCGCCACCAGCGGTAGCGACAGCGCGAAGCCGAACACAGCGAGGGCGGCAAACCCGGTGAGGGCGCTCGCGTCATCGGATGCGGCCGCTCCCGCCAGCAACGCAAACAGCAATGGCGCGGCGCAGGCCGGGATGTTGAGCCCGAACAACAGGCCCAGCCCCGCGGACCCGCGTCGCCCGCTCAGCCGTTTGAGGCCTGGGCCCAACGAGACCATGAGCGCCCGGGCGCGCCCTGTCGCAAGCAACAGGCCCAAGCCGACATAGGCCACGCCGAGAAGCAGCCAGGCGCCGCGTTGCAGATCGAGAAACAACGACCCGATCACGGCAGCCAGAACGCCCAGCAGCCCGATGAAAACTGCCCGCGTAAGCGCGAACAGGGATGTTTCGGCAAGCTTGGCGAGCGGGCCTTTGCCTTCCAGGTACTTGATGAAGACCAGGCTTGAGCCGATCGAACACGGTTCGACAAAGCCGATCAGGCCAAGACCGGCCGGGATCGCGACGATGCCCATGAAGCTGGTTTCAAGCATGTTCAGTTTGAGTTTGCGGTGAAACCGCCTTTGGCGATCGCCTCTATGAGGTCGGTAGTCGAGGCCGCGTACTGATCGTGCAATATGCGGGCGCGGCGTTCGTCGAAGGAGACCTCAGCCTGTCGAACACCCGGCACCCGGGCAACCAGCACCTCGATTGTCCGGGCACAGCCGTCACAGTGCATACCCTCGATGGTCAGGGTCGTCGTCTTCATGTCCCGCTGCCTTTTCTAGATCCGAACGTCGTCGAAGAAGTCGCTGTCCCGGCACCTGCCGGTTCGCACTGCATGGCATCGAGAATCGTGCAGGCCCTGACGTTGCCGCCGCCCGGACAACTGGCGATCAGCTCATCAAGCGCGGCGCGCATTTGCGTAAGCTGATCGAGCTTGGCCTGGACCTCGACGCGCTTCCCGATCGCGCGAGCGCGTACGTCGCCACAGTCTGCGCGAGGGTCGGCGCGCAATGAGAGAAGCTCAGCGACCTCGGCCAGGGAGAAGCCGATCTCCTGGGCCTGCCGGATAAAGCGGATGCGCGCGACGGTTTCGTCGGGATAGGTCCGGTATCCGCTCTCCGGCTTGCGCGGCTGCGCAATCAGGCCGCGGCGCTCGTAGAACCGGATCGTCGCGATCCGCACGCCTGCCGCCTTCGCCGCTCTGCCGATTGTCATGTTCGCCTTCGCCATGCGCTTCCTCCCTGCTGATCATTCTGATCCCCGCACCATGGTGCAGGGTCAAGCACGGCGGCAGCGATGACCTGTACCGGGCGAGCGGTTCTCACGCGCGGCGACGACGGGAGTCACCCCGCACAGCAGGACAGCATCGCCACGTCCTTTTCGAAGGTCTGTGCGGCCAGCTTCAGCCCTTCCACGGTGGTGAGATACGGGAATATCGTCTCGCCGAGTCCCCTTGCCGTCATGCCGGCCTTGAGGGCAAGCGTGAGCGTCTGGACACTGTCGGCGCCTTCGGGCGCAAGGATCTGGCCGCCCAGCAGGCGGTCGGTTTCCGCGTCGGCGACCAGCTTGATGAGCCCGCGCGTATCGCGCGCCGCAAGCGCCCGGGGCACCTGGTCGAGCGGCAGGACCGAGGTCTTGACGTCGTAGCCCGCTTCTCGGGCCGCGGCTTCGCTCAGACCGACGCCAGCCACCTGCGGGTCGGTGAACACCACCCAGGGCATGGCGCTGTTGTCGTAGACAAGGCTGTCGCCATTCAGCGCGTTGAGGGCGGCGAGCTTGGCGCCATAGGCGGCCATGTAGACGAACTGGTCGCGGCCGGTCACATCGCCGGCGGCGTAGAGATCGGCCTTGGAGGTGCGCATCCGCTCGTCGACCGCGACGCCGCCATTGTTGGCGAGTTGGACGCCGTTCTGCGGAAGATCGAGCCCGCGCGTATTGGGCGTCCGCCCCGTCGCGACCAGCACCTGTTCCGCCCTCAACGTCTCCCCTCGCCCCTCGATCTCCACGGTCAGCGCAACGCGGTCGTCCGCTCGTGCAATCTGCCGGTATGCGAGGCCATCGCGAACGATGAGGCCTTCGTCGCGCAGATAGCCGGTCAGCGCTTCCGAGATTTCCGGCTCGGCCTCGGGCAGCAGACGCGAGCGGGTTACCAGCGTCACCTCCGTGCCCATGCGCGCAAACATCTGCGCGAGCTCGCAGCCGACATAGCCACCGCCGATGACGATCAGCGAGCGGGGCAGCGCCGTCAGTTCCAGCGCCGTTGTGCTGGACAGCCAGGGAACATCGTCGATACCGGGAATATCCGGCTTTGCCGGCGCGGCGCCGGTCGTGATGACGGCCTTCCCTGCCGGCACGGTCTGCCCGTCCACGGCGATACCGTCAGGGCTCAGGCGTGCGGTCCCGTCGAGATAGGATATACCGGGCCAGGCGGACAGCAGGTCGATGTACTTACCCTGACGGAGGCTCGCCACGAGATCGTCCTTGGCGCTCACGAGGGCTTGCCAGTCCGTCACCTGCGCCTCTCCGGCAAGGCCCGGGAAACGGCTGGCGGTGCGCGCAGCGTGCAGGGCCTCGGCGGCGCGGATCATGGTCTTCGACGGCACGCAGCCCACATTGACGCAGGTGCCGCCGATTGTGCCGTGGCCGATAAGGGCGACATTGGCGCCCTGTTCGGCGGCGGTGATGGCGGCGGAGAACCCCGCGGAGCCTGCGCCGACGACGGCGAGGTCGTAGCGTCCGCCCGAGGGCGGTGTGCAGCAATCGACCATGTTATCTGGTCTCCTTCGTTGCTTCGGGATCGGATTGGCGGCAGGCGATAGACTGCCGCCGCCGCCAGAGGCCGTAGGCCGTGATGCCAATGAAAGTCGCGAGCGCGGGCAGCAGCACGTAGTCCAGCCAGCCGAGCCATGCCGAGAGGCCAACCACGCTCAGCCCGATGACCAGCACGGGGTGTGAAGCAGCAGATGGCGGCGATGGCCGTGCCGATGACACCGGTCTTGATGATCGTGGCGTCCTTCATCCGCGCGCCATCACGGTTTCGATCTGGCGGGATATCCTGCATTCGTCGAGGCGGCGGCGATATCTGCCGGAGACACGACCCTTGGGTCGAACACGGCCGTGGCGGTTCTGGCCTCCAGGTCCGTCTGGACGGAGCGCACGCCTTCTACTCCTTCCATGGCCTTGCGCACGGTGATCGGGCACAGGGCGCAGGTCATGTTCTCGATGGCGAAGGTTGCAGTGGCGGTCTCCGTCGCCACGTTGGTCGACTGCGCGTTCACCTGCGACTGGGGTACGAGGAAAAGCGAGGCGCCGATGCCCAGGACAACCGCCGCCGTGGCAACGATGAGAGGTCGTTTCATGTGTTTGTTTCCTAGTAAAACAGCGGCGCCCACCAGTTGATCGTCAGCGCCAGTATGACCAACGCCGTCCCGATCCAGAGGGCCGCTTGCGTGATGATTGAGGACTGCGGGCGCGCGCAGTAGCTGTCCTCGGCGCAAGCCTTCCTCGGCTTCACATACACCTGATGGAAGCCGAGCCCGATGAAGACGAGGGCGACTGCGGCGAAGTATGGTTTGTAAGGCTCCAGCGCCGTCAGATTGCCGATCCACGCCCCCGAGACGCCGAGCGTGAGCAGGGCGAGCGGCGCAATGCAGCACGATGACGCCAGGACCGCGCCGATCAGCCCGCCGGCCGCATACCAGCGCTTTCTGCTATCTCCGGCGTTTTCCGGGGTTCCGTGGGCCTCCGAACTGGTTCGCACCTCATGCATGTCGGTCTGTCCTCGATCTTGTTCATCCTTGAAGGTAGGGTCTGTAGCGACTACAGGCTCAAGAGGTTTCTGGAGATCAGATGGCGCACGAAACGTCAGGGACGGGATTGCACCGCGCCGCGCTTGCGCGCCGCACCGGCTGCAACCTTGAGACCATCCGCTACTACGAGAAGATCGGCATGATGCCGGAACCGCCGCGCACCGAGGCCGGTTATCGCCTCTACGACAACGGCCATGTGGAACGGCTGCGCTTCATTCTGCGGGCACGCGAGCTGGGCTTCTCACTTGACGACATCCGAGGGCTGCTCGCCCTCGTCGATGGCGGCACGCAAACCTGCGCAGAGGTGAAGGAGCGCACCGAACGGCACCTCGCCGATGTGCGTGCGAAGATCGCCGACCTCAAGCGCATCGAGCAGGTCCTGTCGGATACCTCTGCCAAATGCTCAGGCGATGAAATCCCGGAATGCCCGGTCCTGGATGCGCTGACGGAATAATCATGTCGGATCGATCACTGAACCGGCCCCGCGATAGCTGGACCGTGCAGTGTCCGATCACTCTCGCAACTGCTT
>MRWG01000320.1_pt1 | contig 68943 bp, 59 predicted proteins | sample 1013341 | NCBI WGS metagenome assembly MRWG01 (sample SAMN06117577, study PRJNA244670) | biofilm metagenome | biome: Water; feature: Cathode Biofilm; material: Biofilm; isolation source: microbial consortium enriched at the cathode of a solar microbial fuel cell | place: USA: District of Columbia ...
CACGATGCCCGCCTCGACAAGGCCAATGAACGGACGATCCGGTGGCTGGAGCGATGCAATTCGTTCCACCAGAACGCTGCGCGTCATCACACGCAGTCGCTCTTTGGGATTGTGCAAGGGGGCACAAATCTCGAGAAGCGAACCTGGTCGGCGGCGCGAATCAGCAGCGTCGAGCTTCCGGGTTATGCCATCGGGGGGGTCGCCGTCGGCGAGGGGTATCAGGAGATTGTGGCCGTGGTCGAGCACACGGCGCCGCTGCTCCCGGCCGACAAGCCCCGGTATTTGATGGGGGTGGGCTACGAGCGAGATCTGGTCGCGGCGGTCCGAGCGGGCTGCGACATGTTCGATTGCGTGCTCCCGACGAGAAATGGCCGCAATGCCAGCGCCTTCACCAGCACCGGGCAGATCCGCTTGAAGAACGCCCAGTTCGCGGAGGACGACGCCCCGATCGAGGCCGAGTGCGACTGCGTGGCCTGCGCCGGGTGGGGACCCGATCCAAGGCCATTTTCGAGGGCCTACCTCAGACACCTCTTCGCCGCGGACGAGATGCTCGGCCCCATTCTGGTGAGTCTCCACAACGTCAGGCACTTCCAGCGCCTCATGTTGGACATTCGGGCCTGTATCCGCGAAGATGCTTGGTCTGACCTTGCTCGACGGTGGCCGGTCGTTCGTCCCGACTTCGATCGGTCCGGGCCGGTTGGCTCCGTCAGCGAGTGACCCTTCGCGCCGCCCGCTCCTTGCATGACGTGGCAAGGCTGGCGCCTCCGTTCGCACCCATTCGGCAGGAAGACCGATGACTGATCCGATTCTGATTGTGTCGCCACATGTTCTGACGCTTGCGCAGGATGCGCCAACGCAGGCGCCGCCCATCGCCGGCCTTGAAGGCGGTGGAACGGCAGCCGCCCAGCCCGGAACGCAAGGCGCGGAGGGCGCCCAAGCTCCGCCCCCGATGGGTGGCTTTGGTTTCATGTGGGTCTTTGTCGGTCTGTTCCTGGTCATGATCCTGATGCAGGTCTTCGCCGGCCGCAAAGAAAAGAAGCGGCGCGCCGAAATGCTTTCGAGCGTCGCGCGGCACGACCGCGTGCAGACCGTCGGCGGCCTGATTGGCACCGTGTCCGAGGTCAAAGGCGACGAAGTGGTCGTCAAGATCGACGAAGCGACGAACACGAAAGTTCGCGTCGTGCGCTCCGCCATCCAGCAGGTCTTGAAAAAGTCCGGCGAAGCGGAAACGTCCGAGCCGGTTGCCGTCCCCGAGAAAATTGCGTCCTGATTTCTTTTCCTTTCGAGCCTCGGCGCCTGCGCCAACGCCCGCGATAAGAACGACAACTATGCAGCACCTGGTCCGAAACACACTCCTCGTCATTCTTGTTCTCACACTTTGCGGCGTGTCGATCTTCCCGCCGTCAAAGAACCTGCGAAAAGGCCGCGACCTTGTCGGCGGCGTCAGCCTGATCTACTCGGTGGACGTCGAGCCGGGCGAGGATCCCAGCCGCGTCATCGACAGCACGATTGAAGTGCTCAAGCGACGCGTTGACCCGCAGGGCTTGTACGAGATCAGCTTTGTTCGCCAAGGGCAGGACCGCATCGAAGTGACGATGCCGCTGCCGACGGATCGAGTTCGCGAGCTTCGCGCCAACTACGAAGCCGCGCTCGAGCAATTGGCCGACGAAGCCATTGACGCCAATGAGCTTGATCGTGTGCTTCGCCTGTCTCCGGCAGCGCGGGCCTCGGCGATCGATCAATTCTCCGCTGGCGATCAGGTGCGAAAGGATTTGCTTGAGGATGCCGCCGCGGCGTTCGACGAATCGCAACAAGCTCGCGCGGCGTACAACGAAGCCGTTGCGTCTGGCGCCGACCAGGCGGTGCTGAACGAGTTGATTACGGCAGCCGGCGCCGCCGTCGCCAGCGCGGACCTCGCGCGAGACGCGGTGCTTGACGCCGCCGTGTCGCCCGGCGAATTGCAGCAAGCCCTCGACCTCCCGGACACCGAACGCGCGATTACATCGGGCGATGACGTCATCATGGCCAAAAGCCCGCGGGCGCTGGCCATTGAACGCATGAAAGAGCGTCACCCGGCGGCCGCCGCGCAGATCGATCACGTCATTGAGTTGTATGAGACGTATCGGGCACAGAGCCGTGGCCTCGATGACCCTGCGGACCTCATTCGCCTTCTTCAAGGCGCGGGTGTGCTCACCTTCCGCATTGCGCCCAACCCGGGTGATGTGCCGAATGAGACGCAACTGCGCCAGGATCTGATCGAGAAAGGTCCTCGCGCATCGACCGGCACCAACGCTCGCTGGTTCCAGATTGATGACATTTCAACGTGGTACACCAGCACCGAACAACAGGCCGGGCTGGAAGCCGACCCTGAGGGGTACTTCAGAAGCCGCCGCCTGATCGGCGCTGAACGCGACGGGCTGTACTACGTCCTGCTTTACGATGCGCCTGGGCTGCGTATGACGCGCGCCGAGGGCAACTGGAGCCTGACCAGCGCCTTCCAATCCGTTGATGACCTCGGCCGCCCGGCCGTTGGTTTCCGGATGGACGCCCTTGGCGCTCGCATCCTCGGCAGCCTGACTGAGGAAAACACCGGCGAATTGATGGCCATCCTGCTGGATGACAAGGTCTACAGCGCGCCCAACCTGAATTCGCGCATTTCCAGCAACGGCATCATCATGGGCGACTTCACGTCCAAAGACATTCAATACCTGACGCGAACGCTCTCAGCCGGTTCGCTCCAGGCGAAGTTGAGCACGAAGCCGCTCAGTCAAGCCGTCATCGGCCCGCAGTTGGGCGCCGACAACGTGCGGCAAGGCTTTACCTCCGCCGTCATCGCATTGGTCGCCGTCGCGATCTTCATGGTGATCTACTACTTCATGTCAGGCTTCGTCGCGGTCATCGCGCTGCTGTCGAACGCCATCATCATCCTCGGCGTGATGAGTCTCGCGCGAGCGGCGTTCACACTTCCCGGCATCGCCGGCGTCGTGCTGACATTCGGTATGGCCGTGGACGCCAACGTGCTTATTTACGAACGCATTCGTGAAGAGCTGGACGCGGGGGCCGATCTTCGAACCGCCGTGCGGCTTGGGTACCAGAAGGTCGTCTCGACCATTATGGACGCCAACATCACGAACCTGATCGTCTGTGGCGTGCTGTACTACACCGCGACGCAGGAGATCAAGGGCTTCGCGATCACGCTGGCGATCGGCATCGTCGCCACGCTCTTCAGTTCGCTCTTCATTACGCGGCTCGTCTTCACTGTGCTGCTTGAGAAGTTCAAGGTCCGCAGCATGCCGCAACTGCCGATGGTGGTCCCGGCGCTGCAGCGACTGATTACGCCGAACATCAATTGGCTCAAACTTCGTCCCGCGTTCATCGTGATCTCGACGCTCTACATCGGTCTCGGCGTTGTGATGATCTACACGCAGCGCGGCGAGATGCTTGATACCGAATTCCGGGGCGGCACGGCTGTTACGGTTCGCCTCAAGACGGAAGATGGCGTGCAACTAACGCGAACGCGCCAGGACATCGAGGATCGAATCCACTCCATCGGTGAGGCCGCCGAGGGCGACTCACCGCTGATCGCGCTTCGAAACGCCGAAATCGTTCCGATGAATCCCGAGAGCGACGGCGTCACGAGCGATCAGTTCGTGATCAAGACAACGGCGACCGAGCAGGATGAAATCGTTGATTCCATCGTTCGGTCGATGAGTGACTGGATCGACACGCGACCGCCGCTGGTGTTCCTCGGGATGAACCAGGAATCACTGGAAGGCGCCCCGGTCTTTCGTGTCGTTGATGCGCGGCTCGGCGAGAACATCGGCCAACCGGACATTCGAAACGATGTGTCTGAGTTTGTCGGCGGTGTCGCCATCGTCATTGAAGGGCTCGACCCAACGCCGCGACGAGACAACATCGAGCGTCGACTCGATCAGATGCGGTCACAGGCGGACTTCTCTGACTTGCTCGGGCGTCCGCACGAGCTCATCGTGATCGAAGGCTCGCCCGAAGCCGTGGAAACGGCTGTGTTGGTGGTGCTCGACCCGCAGGTGAGCGTGTTTGAAGATGCGGGTCGCTGGCGGACCGAAGTCGCGGAAGAAGAATGGCGACTGGTCCGCGCCGCGTTGACGGAAACGACAACGCTGGCGGGTGTGCAGAGCTTCAGCGCCGCCATCGCGCAGACGTTCAAGGCTCGCGCGATCGTCGCTGTGTTGCTCAGTTTCCTCGGCATCATGCTCTACATCTGGGTGCGATTCGGCTCCGTGCGATACTCACTCGCCGCCGTCACTGCGCTGATCCACGACGTGATCACCGTCGTCGGGTTGATTGCGGTCGCCGAAATTCTGTACGAGGCGGCGCCGGGTCTTTCCGCGGCGTTGCTCATTGAGCCGTTCAAGATCAATCTCGGTCTGATCGCCGCGCTGCTGACGATCATCGGCTACTCATTGAATGACACGATTGTCATTCTGGATCGCATCCGCGAGAACCGGGGCAAACTGGCGTACGCCAGCGCCGACGTCGTGAATAAGTCTATTAACCAGACGTTCAGTCGAACCATCATCACGTCAGGCACGACGTTGATCGCCGTGGCCATCATGTACGTGTTCGGCGGCTCCGGCATTCGAGACTTCACCTACGCGTTGATGTGCGGCGTGCTGATCGGTACGTATTCCACCGTCGCCATCGCGGCGCCGCTTGTCTACACCAAGAAGATTCCGGCCAAGCCGCATCGTGTTGGCGAAACGGACGAAGCGGCGCGAGCGCGTGAAATGGCGACAACGTCGTAACGCCGAACCAGACCTGATCGCGAATCACCATGCGAGACGGCTCGACAAAACTCATCCTCGCCACCGCCGGACTGGTCGGCGTGTGGGTGGTGACATACTGGCTGTGGCCGGCGCCGGACCGCCCGCCGGCGATCACCTTTGACGAAACGTCGTTGGTGGAGGCGCCGCCCGAGTCAGACCCTGCTGATTCAGTCGCCGTGCTGCCGATCGACGCTGAGACAACCGCGCCTCCGACGCAGCCGTCGTCCAACCCAATCGGAAGCGAGCTGGAGCCGGCGCCGCAACCGGACTTTCCCGCGCTCATCCCGCCTGAGTTTGATGAGCACGTTGTCGGGCCAGGCGAGACGATCTGGTCCATCGCCGAGGCCACATGGGGTGACCGAAATCTTGGCGGCGTCATCGCGCGAGCCAATCCGACGGTTGATCCCAAACGGCTCAGGGAAGGCATGCGGCTTCTGATCCCGAAAGACCCCGGCAACGTTCAAGGCGCAGAAGCTGGCGCCGCGCCGGCTGCTCCCGAGCCCGAGATCATTGAATATGTCGTCGAAGCGGGGGACACGCTCGGCGCCATTGCCATGCAGTTCTATGGAACAACTCGACTCTGGACGCGCATTCGCGACGCGAACCCCGGCGTTGTCAGCCAGGAAGGCGACGTGCGCGTGGGCGCCACATTGCTGATTCCGCCTCCACCCGAAACTCAAGAGGATCCTTCATGACCGGTTCGCCGTGCTACATCGTGACCGGCGGCGCCGGATTCGTTGGCTCCAACCTTGTGGCGGAGATCATGCGCCGCGAGAAGAGTGCTCGCATCATCGTGATTGATGACCTCCGCTCTGGCTCGTTCGCCAATGTTGTTGAAGCGTGCGACCGGATCGCGGAGCGCCCGTTCGATGGCGACTTTCTCGCCGCTGACACCGGTGCGCTCGACTGGAACTCACTCCTTGAGGATTTGAAACCCGAAGCAGTGTTCCATCTCGCATCGATCACGGACACGACGGTTGCTGACGAGCGCGCGATGCTCGATGCGAACGTTGAAGGGTTCCGTCCGGTGTTGGTCTCGTGCGTCGAATCTGAGACGCCGCTCGTGTATTCCTCATCCGCCGCGACGTACGGTTCGCCGCCTGAAGGACGTGACCGCGTCGCGTTCCCGGAATCGTCAGCCGGTCAACCCAACAACGTGTACGGCTTCAGCAAGTGGCTTCTTGAGAACGCGCATCGAAGTGTGGCGTCCGACTGCGCCGCTGCCGGCCTGGAGCCGCCACATGTGGTTGGACTGCGCTATTTCAATGTCTTCGGCCCCGGGGAATCGCGCAAGGGCGCGATGGCGTCCATGGCCTACAAGCTCACGAATCAGATTCTCGATGGCGGGCGGCCACGACTTTTCACGGGCGGCGAGCAGGCCCGGGATCAGATCTTCGTGATGGATGCGGTTGAATGCACACTGGCCGCCGCCGAACCCGGCGTGACGCCGGGGGTCTTCAATTGCGGGTCGGGTCGGGCCACCAGTTTCAACGAGATTGCCGATGCGGTCCGCAGCGGGCTGGGGCGCACAGGTGACGACGCCGCGACCGAATATTTCGAGATGCCGCCGAACGTCCGCGCGTTTTATCAGGATTTCACCTGCGCCGACCTGAGCGAAACACAGGACGCGTTGGATTGGTCCCCGCGGTTCGACCCCGTGTCGTCAATTGCTGAATACGCCGCTCACATTGCACAACGGCGGAGTCGATAGACTCGGCGTTATGACCATGCATACCGCAGTGATGATCCCCGGAGACGGCATCGGTCCCGAAGTGACCGGCGCCGCCAAGCGCATTCTTGCAGCCGCCGTTGCGCCTGTGACGTTTATCGAGCGCCACGCGGGTGTCGCCGCCCTCGAGCGGGGCGCAGACAGTGTACTGCCGCAGGACACCATTGAAGCAATTAAAGAGCACGGTGTCGCCCTCAAAGGCCCTTGCACGACGCCCGTCGGCGGTGGATTCAGCTCGGTTAACGTGGCGCTGCGGAAGAAGCTCAACCTCTATGCGGCGGTTCGCCCCGTGCGAAGCCTGCCGGGCGTACCGACGCGTTTCAAGGATGTTGACCTCATCGTCATCCGCGAGAACACGGAGGGGCTCTACAGCGGCATCGAGAACCAGATTACCGACGATGTGATTGTGTCCATGAAAGTGGCCACGCGTGAGGCGTGCGCCCGGATTGCTCACTGGGCGTTTCGCTACGCGACGCATCGCGGCCGGAAGAAGATCACGTCGTTCCACAAAGCCAACATCATGAAGCTGTCGGACGGATTGTTCATTGAGCAGTCCCGAGGCGTGCATGAGCGTGATTATCCGAATATTCAATACGACGAAGTCATCATCGATGCGGGTTCGATGCGCATCGTGCAGGACCCGACCCAGTTCGACATGATTCTGTGCGAGAACCTCTACGGCGACATCATGTCCGATCTGTGCGCCGGTCTGGTGGGGGGCCTTGGCGTGACGCCGGGCGCGAATATCGGCGACACCGATGCGGTCTTCGAAGCGGTGCATGGATCAGCTCCGGATATCGCGGGGCAGGACCTTGCAAATCCGCTCGCCGTGGTCATGTCCGCCGCGATGATGCTCAATCACATCGCCGAGACACGTTCAGACCCCAGCGCGAAGAAAGCTGCGACTCGAATCAAGGACGCGTACAACCAGGCGCTCACAGACGGAAAGAAAACGCGCGATCTGGGCGGCGACCTTGGCACAAGCGCGTTCACCGACGCTGTAATTGATCGGCTATAAACCGATTTTCGTACGCAGTTCTTCGGATGCGGTTCACGTCGCTTCGCTTTAGCATGCGATGATGAATGTTGAGACGCACGACTGGTCGCTATCCGGCGCTGACGATAAGTCCATTCTCGTCTCAACTGATGTTGCGCCGTCGCGCGGCCCTGTGCAACGTCACGTCCTGTTCGCGCACGGGTTCAAGGGATACAAGGACTACGGGTTTATCCCAGTGCTCTCCGCCTGTATCGCGGAAGCGATGCCAGCCGCGGTGCATCGTTTCAATTTTTCACACTCGGGCATGACCGACGACGTGTCAACCTTTGCGCGCCCTGACTTGTTTGAACGAGACACATGGGATCGCCAGGTCGCGGATGTGAATGCGCTTCACAACGCGGTGTGTTCAGGCGGCAGCCCCGTCGGCGCCTCCGGCGCGGCGTGCGTCTACCTGGGGCACAGCCGAGGCGGATCGTCATGCCTGCTGACGGCCGGCCGCAACGCCGCCAAAGGCATGGCGCAGCCGTCCATGATCGTCTCAATCGCAGCCCCGGACCAATGCTGCAACCTGTCGGAAGACGCCGTTGCGCTCCTGCGTAAACAGGGGTACATCGTGTCCCCTTCAGCTCGTACGGGGCAGTCACTGCGAATTGGCTCTGAATGGCTTCGCGAGCAGGAAGCGTCGCCATCAACCCATGACATTCTGGCGCTGTGCGGCGCTCTTTCGTGCCCGGTTCTCGCGGCGCATGGCGGGGACGACCCCACAGTGGACCCGGAATGCGCGATCAGAATTGCGCGGGCCTGTCCTCACGGTGAGTCCCGCATCATCGCCGGCGCCAACCATGTGTTCAATACGCTGAATCCCGCCGACCTTCATGCGCCGTTGTCGATGCAACTTCAGACGCTGTGCGACGACGTCGTCGGATTCCTGAAAAAGCACACCTTCGCATCAACCTGACGGCGCCACAGGGGATTCTTCGGGCGCCTCCGTGGTGATTTCGACGGGCTCGTCATCCTGTCGCATCGACGCCAGCGCATGTTTGGCAGACGCCTTCTTCCGACTGACCGGTCGTGAAGTTTCCTCTTCGCGATCGGCCGAAGCATCGTGCCGAATTGATCCATCTTCTGCGACCTGATCAAGCGAAACGCTGACGCGTTTGGAGACGCCGCGCTCCTGCATCGTGACGCCGAAGAGGCGGTCGGCGAACTGCATGGTGCGTCGATTGTGCGTCACCACGATGAAGTGGCTGCGATCCAGGAACTCACTCATGATGCCGCAGAATCGTTCGACATTGGCGTCATCGAGCGCCGCGTCCACTTCGTCAAGTAGACAGAACGGCGACACCTTGCTCTCAAAGATGCTCATGAGCAGGGCGACCGCGGTCATGGTTTTCTCACCACCCGACAACTGGTTGATCGAGCGCGGACGTTTGCCCGGAGGCGACGCGATGATTTCGACGCCGCTCTCGAGCCAATCCACTTCGCCCGTCTCTTCATCCGGAATGAGGCGAAGTTCAGCTTTCCCGCCGCCGAAGAGTTTGCGGAACATGCCGCGCTCGCCGGCAAAATTCTCGCAAATCGTCTCGAAAACCTCTCGGAAACGCTCGCGCGATGCGCCGTTGAGCTGTTCAATGAGCGTTTCGAGGCGCTCGCGGGCGGCGTCAATATCGGCGACCTGCTGGGCCAGATCTTCGTTTCGCTCCTCGAGCTTCGTCTCTTCTTCAATCGCATCGAGATTCACATTGCCGAGCCGGCGAATCTCCTGTCGCAGAGACTCGACTTCGCGCGATGTCTCCTCCTCATCGAGAGGTGTGACATCCGGCGACTCGATCAGCGCCCGGTACTCGACGAGTTCAACAGCGAGATCGATCTCCATCTCCTCAGCCGCGCGCTGGTCGATGCTCTCGCGCTTCACTTCAATTTCACGCCGGGAGAGTTCCAAGGCGTTCCAGTCGCGCTCCAACTGACGAACGCGATCTCGACGTGCGTTGACCTCTTCCGCGGACTGCTCACAAGCGGCGGCGGCGCGCTCCAGCTCAGCGTCGAGTTCGCGGAGCGATTGTCCTGCTGACTCTGCCGCATCGTGCGCTTCGCGCTGTGTAGTCACCGCCTGATCAATCGTCGTCTGAAATTCGTCGAGCCGCGACGCTCGCAGTTCCACCTGGTCGCGGACTGATGATTGCTCACGGTCCAGTTCGTCCAATCGATGTGCAGCCCCGCGAAGCTCGCCTTCGACACGCTGCAGGTTCTCCGTTCGCTGCGTGACGCGAACTCGCGCCGCTGCGACGGCCTCAGACGCTTCGTCAATACTGTGCTGGCGTGACTCAAAGGCGTCGCGCAGCTCCTGGGTTTCCTGATCCAACTCAGTCTGAAGCCGCGCCAATCGATCCACGCGCTCGCGAAGCTCAACCGCGTCCGCCCGCGCGGACTCAAGTCGCGATTCGGCCTCATTCTGCTCGGCTCGCAGCCGGGGAATATCTCGATCCGCGCGTGCGACCTCCGTGCGAATTTGCTCAAGGCGGCTTTCTTCAGCAATCAGCGACCGTTCAAGATCAGCCCGCCGCTGCTGCGCCGAGGCGCGATTCGCATCGATGTCAGCCGCACGCTCATCAACGGACGCCAACTCGCGCTGACCCTCTCGAATGGCAGAATCGAGCGTCGCAATCTCTGCGTCCAGACTGTGCAGTTCGGCTCGGCGCTGCAGCATGCCCCCGGATTCGGTGTCCGCATTCACGCCAACGGTGAGCCGGCCCGCCGAGAGCGCAGCGCCATCGGGTGTGATGAATCGAGCATGTGGCATGAGGCCAGACGCGAGCATGTACGCCGCATCAAGATCGCGCACGAGAAACACATTGCTCAGCAAACGGCCCACCAGGTTTCTGACGCGATCATCGCATGTCAGAAGCCGCATGATTGGCGTGACGCCTTTAGGTGGATCGACCGACGCCTGAGCCTCAACGGAGGATGCAGCATCGAGGAAGGTCACTCGCCCAAGCAGCGACGCGGCTTCGCCCGAATCAATGATCTGCGGCAACCCTTCAACAACGAGCGCCTGAAGATTGGCGCCAAGGGCGGCTTCAACAGCTCGCGCATCAGCCGCATTCGTTTCGATCAGGTCGGCGAGGGGCGCGAGCAGGTTCTCAAATCCTTCGCCCTCATCGCGGCGTCGCAATACATCCAACGCCGCTTCGCCAAGCCCTTCGTGTGATTCGACCATCTCGCGCAGTGTCTGGCGGCGACTGTCGAGGCCGATTCGACGCTGCTCGAGATTGTTGAGGCGTTCACCAAGTCGGCGCTGATTGTCGGTGAGCGACTCAGCCTGATGTCCGAGCTGAGCGAGTTCGTCATCAACACTCGCGGCACGATCCTGAAGATCCCGCATCGTTGACTCGCAACCGAGCTGCGCCGTTTCGAGTTCCTCGCGCTCCGCCGTCTTTGCTTCAACGGCGGCGGATCGTTCGCGGATTGATTCCTCCATCGTCGCAGCTCGCTCGCCCTCGCTTTCCAGCCGGGCAGCCAGACCCGCGTGCTCTCGAGAAACTCGCGCGGACGTGGTTTCATGCTCGGCAAGCTTCTGGCGCGCTTCGATCTGCTCGGACTGCAATGCGGCTCGTCGCTCCGTCTCCGTTGCCAACGCCTGCTCGGCGTCATCGACTTCACCTTGAAGCGTTTCCAGCTCATGGCGCAACCCATCTGACCGAGCCTGAAGGCGTTCGATGGCCTGCGAATTCTCTTCGAGGCGCCTTCGATCGGACTCCAGCTGCTTCGCGGTTTCGTCAAGAGCCCGCCGCGTCAGTTGCTCACGCTGCTTCGCCGATTGTTCCTCGTGAATCGCCTGCTGCTGCGTTGATTCCAGTTCGCGGTGCTGCAAACTCAATTCGTGGCGCGCCAGCTCCAACTCTTGCTTCTCGGCCTCCAGCGCTTCCAGTCGCGACGCCGCGTCTGTTCGTTCGTTCTCGAGTCCGTGCAAGCGGGAAGTCAGGCCATCGAGCCGCTGGCACAGTTCGTCGAACTGACACAGCATGAGCCCAAGTTTGAGACCGCGATGCCGCGCATCGAGCTCTTTGAATTTCCGCGCCTTGACGGCTTGGTTTCGCACCGTGCGAAGGCGCCGCTCGGTGGAGTCCAGTTGCTCACGAGCGCGAACGAGATTGACCTCAGCCCGCTCGAGTTTCCGTTGCGCTTCAATCCGGCGAAGCTTGAACTTCGCGACGCCGGCGGCTTCCTCAAACACGGTGCGACGCTCAACCGGCGACGAGAGCAGCATCGCATCGACCTTGCCCTGTTCGATGATTGAGTACGCATCGGCGCCGACGCCAGTGTCCAGGAAGAGCTCACGAATGTCGCGCAGTCGAGCTCGTTTGCTGTTGATGAGATATTGGCTGCCGCCGTCCCGATAGAGACGACGTTCGACATCAACGATTTCGGTGTCGATCGGCAGGGGGCGATGGCGTGGACCGGTTCGCTGAATGACGGACTCGCCGTCATCGTCGCCGATCTCATCCTCAGCCTTGCGTTCAATCGGAGTGTCCAGCAGCGGGTTCTCAAAGGTCAGCGTGACGCTGGCCATGCCGCTCGGGGCGCGCCCGGCGCTGCCCGCGAAGATGACGTCCGCCATCTCCTTGGAACGAAGCGACTTGGCGGATCGCTCACCGAGCACCCACTTGATCGCGTCCACAATGTTTGATTTGCCGCACCCATTGGGTCCGACGACGCACGTGACCGGGTCGTCGAACGTGAATTCGGTTCGATCCGCGAAGGATTTGAACCCGCAGAGGGTGACTTTGGCGAGTCGCATCACGCTGGCAGCCTCCGTGCCGATGTCCGCGGGCGCGGCGCAAACTGGCCGTCCTGCCCTGGTTGCCCCCTCCATGGGGCTGACCGAGTGTATCGACCGAAGGGGAGAACTGCCGCCAGCAACGGTTTCAGGTGTTTGTCAGTCCACACATCGAGATTCCACAAATCCACCATCAGTCAATCCGGCGAGGCCGTAGGCGCCGGGTCCGGGCGCTTCAGCGGCACCACGAATGAACGCTGCTGTGGCTCTGACGCTGGACGGGTTTCACCCATCAGCGGCGCCGTTGGTTCGAAGATCTCGGGTTCGTCATTGCTCGTTTCTGGTCGCTCTTCCGCGGCGATCGTCTGCGTTGACCTCAGCAGATCAGCGATCAGGCGATCCTGCTCGGCCACGAACGAGCCGGGAAAGGCGCCTGCTCTCCATATCTCGTGGAGGGCGCCGACAACTTCGGCGTAGGACAGGTCCAGGCCCGGCGCCGGCGCTTCCGGCGTCGTCTTATGCGATAGAAACTCCACGAACTCGGGCGCCTGCGGATCCACGGTCGCTGTGGTCGTTCGACCGGTCTTGTAGTCGCGGTAATACACCCGCACGTCTTCAGCCGCGCCGTCCGACGTCAGCATCAACCGATCGTCCCACGCGGTGACGAATGTCGGGCGCAGGACCTCAAGTCCTTCGCCGAAGAGCACAATGCGGGGCTGACCCTGCTGATTGATGTAGATCATGGGGTCGCCGAATGGCGCGACGTCCATGATGAATTTGCCATCGACGAACGTTCTGTGAATCGTCGGGTCATACCGACGCTGCAACGCCTCGTACGCGGTGATTCGAACGTCGAGCTCCTCAGAATCGAGCAGCCCCCGCAATGCGAGATTCGCCGTCGGGTTTGGCTTGAGCTCACCCAGAAGCTGAATGGCGCGAGTGCGCAGCGCGGGCGGGCCATCGACCGCCAGCTCAATCAGGTGCGGCTCAACAAGTGGATCCTCAAGCCCCGCGCCAGCCTGCAACGCCGCCAGTCGCGGCGCCAGTTCGGAGTAGTCATACAACTCTCGCAACTGGGGCAGCGCGACGGGGCCAAGCGCCTCCATGCCCCACACGATTTGCTGCGCGAGTCCGGGTTCTTCCTTCAGCGTTCGGGCATATCGCACCGCGTATTCAGCTAGAAACGCCTGATCGACACGGGTGTGCATGAGTCGCTGGATAAAGCGCGTGGTTTCATTGCGATACTCATACGGCACGCGCAGTTCGATAATCTCTTCGCTTCGTCCAGCCGCGATGGGGACCCGGTCCTTCGTCGATTGCGGGAACTTCCCGTTGATGGCGGAGACGATGGATCGGGCTCGCGCATGGGAGGGGTTGTCCAGCACGAGCAGCAGATCAAGTGAGGATTTCACTTCGCCGCCATTCAGGATTCGACCGGACGTGCTCGAGAACGGGTTCCCGCTCGCCTCGGCCGGGTCCACGAATGGGTTGATGAAGATCTGGCCGCTGGCCTCGGCGATTTCCTCAGTGACCGGACCCCCGGGTGTAAAATTGCCTCGGAAGAGACTGGTGGTCCAAAGACGCCCACCCTCAAGGCTTGTCGTTGATGTGCCCGGCAATGCACTGACGAGCACATCGAACCTGGTGTCTGTTGGCGATCCGGGCGGGATGGCGGCTCGCACGAAAACGACCGCCGTGTTGGGATCATTCAGAAGTTGGCTCGGCGTCATCTCGCCAAAGCCTCGCGAGATCTGTCCGACGCCGCGAAGCGCCATTTCGCGCTCCATGTACGCGCGAATGTTGACGGGCATGTCCGAGCCGCCCGTTCCATTCAGGCCGACGACGAGCCCGTATCCGGAGACGAGGAGCGCATCACGCCCTCGCAACGTGGTCATCGAGCCGATCATGCCTCGCAGAATTGGGTCAACGTCGCGCATCACGGGCGTGGCCCCGGCTCGTGACCGCTTGGCGGGGGCTGATCCACAACCGGCGACGACGAGTGAACCCAGCGTCATCAGCGCGCACGCCGCGGTGAGCGTCCAGACCCGACCGTACGTCAACCGAAAATCACAATCCACAGCGGCCTCTCAATCACGAACAGAAGGGGAAAAGCGATATCCATTGTTCGACGCCCGGAGGCGTTCGGTTGCCCTCGACCCGCATTCTAGCCCGCTGATGAGCCGCCTCGGATACGGTGGGGGATTCCCGGATTTCAGCAGTGTCTCCACGCCGCCAGAGGCGAGATCGAGGGGGAGTAATGACGAATGTGACGGTGCTTGGCGCGGGCATGGTGGGCTCGCTCATTGCGAAGGATCTTGCGGGCGAATCCGGCTTCAGCGTGACCTCGGTCGATTCGCGGCCGAATGCGCTGCGTCTGCTGCGAGATCAGGACTCAAGAGTCGACATCCGCGAGATCGACCTCGCGCAACCGGGCCGGATTGCAGAGGCCATCGCGGACGCCGACCTGGTCTGCGGCGCCTTGTCCAGCGGCGTCGGATACCGAGCGCTTGAGGAAATCATTCGCGCCGGCAAACCCTATTGCGACATCGCATTCATGCCGGAAGACGCCATCGATCTCGATGACTTGGCCAAAGAGCACGGCGTCACGGCGATTGTCGATTGCGGCGTGGCGCCGGGCATGAGCAATCTCCTCGCCGGCGTCGCGGCGGCCACGCTTGACCCGTGCGATCGCATCGAGATTTACGTGGGCGGCCTGCCTCGAGAACGACGGTGGCCCTTCGAATACAAGGCGGGTTTCAGTCCCGCGGATGTCATTGAGGAATACACGCGTCCGGCGCGATACGTCGAGCATGGCGAACTGGTCGTGCGCGAGGCGCTCTCTGAACCTGAAATGATCGAGCTACCCGGCGTGGATACGCTCGAAGCGTTCAACACCGACGGGCTTCGTAGCCTCGCTGACACACTGGATGTCCCGAACATGAAGGAGAAAACTCTCCGATATCCGGGGCATATCGAGATCATGCGCATCTTCCGCGAGACCGGTTTCTTCCGACAGGATTCAATTCGTGTTGGCGATGTGGATGTGCGACCGCTGGATGTCACCCAGGCGCTGATGTTCCCGAAGTGGACGTACGAAGAGGGCGAAGAAGATCTCACCGTGATGCGCGTCCAGGCGGAAGGCCAACGGAACGGACAGCGCATTCGCCTGATCTGGGACCTGCTTGATTTCTACGACGCCGACAGCGGCGAGACGAGTATGGCCAGAACCACCGCATTCCCGTGCGCCATCATGGCTCGGGCCTTAGCGTCTGGGGCGATTTCGAAAACTGGTGTGCTTCCGCCTGAACTGCTCGCGGGCGATGCGGCGCTGGTTGAATCCACACTCGAGGCTCTGCAGCAACGAGGCGTGCGTTATGACCACACGGTTCAGGTGCTGACCTGACGACGCATTCAACGACGGGACGTCAGCGCCGTTGACGCTTGGCGCGCCCGATCAATCAACACATCGACTTCCGCCCGATTCAGCCCATTCGTCAGTGAAAGAATGTCACCATCTGGCCCGACCAGGATGAAGTGCGACGGATGCGTGATGTTGCTCATGGTCGTCCCGCTGGGCAGATTGATGACCTGCTCTGGGTTGGGTTGCGATGACGCCAGCAGGAGACCATCCCTCAGGATGCGATTCACGGTTTCGCGATCAGTCGTCGTAAACGTCCAGGTCGAGGTGTCCGCGCCGATTTCGCGCGCGTATTCCTTTAGCCGCTCAGGCGTGTCGTGCTCCGGATCAACTGAAATGCTGAGGAACTGCACATCGGTGTTGGCCAATGCCCGCTGGGCGCGAAGCATGTTTTGCGACATGGGCGGGCAAATGAACGGACAATGCGTGAAGAAGAAATCGAGAATGGTGAGTTGACCGAGCAGCTCATCACGTGTGTACGTCTCGCCGTCCTGTGTCGTCACTTCGAACTCGGGGATCGACAAGAGGTCCATGTTCGGATCCGGCGCCAGCGCCATCGCTCCCGAATCAACAGGACGGGCGAACAGCACCATCGCCGCCGTGGCAATCAAAGCGGCGGCAACCGTGATGATGACCAATGCTCGAGTCATGCTCATAGGGCGCTCATGCTTGAGTTGGCGTCCAGGCGCGATGCGCTCGCAGCGTCAGGAAGCGAAGAGAAACGTTGACAGCAACGCATCGATCACCATCGCGCCGAGGAGCAGCGGCAGGTACATAATCGACGCGATAAAGACGCGCTTCGCGGACGCGTCATCGCGATCATTCGCAAACGAAAGGGCAGGCCTGATAAAGAACACGCCGAGCGCGATCGCCGCGATGACATACACCCAGCCGAGCAAATCGGGCATCGCCATCACCGGCGTCAACGACACCGGAACAAGCGCAAAGAGCCACACCAACGTGGCCCGCGCCGTGCGCGTGCCGGTCGGGTCGGCCAAGGGAAGCACGCGGAACCCGCCGGCGGCGTACCCGTCACGATGCCGCCACGCGATGGCGAGAAAGTGGGGGATCTGCCACACAAACATGATGGCGAATAGCGTCCACGGCGCAGGGTGCAGGAGTGACTGGAAACTTGCTCCATCACCGCTCACTGCCGCCCAGCCGATCACCGGCGGCAGCGCTCCGGGCACGGCGCCGATGATTGTGGATGTCGTCGTCATCGGCTTCGACGGCGTGTACAGCAACACGTAAATCAGAATCGTCGCCGCTGCGACAGCCGCGGATGCCAGCGACACAAACGCGGCGAGCATGCTGACGCCGATCACGCCGCACATGACGCCAAAGACCCACGCCGTTCCTGGCGCCAGTCGATCCGTTGGCAGGGGACGGGCGCACGTTCGCGGCATCAGCGCATCACGTCGTCGCTCCCACCATTGGTTCAGCGCGTTCGCGCTTGAAGCGCTCAGGGCCGTCCCCAGCAGGCATGTCACGGTGAGTACGGCGAGGTGGCCCGGGCTCCACGCATGTCCCATTGCCGCCAGCGCCAAACCAACGCCCGTTGTCACAACGACCAACTTGGTGATGCGCGGCTTCGTGAGCTCCACGAGCGCGCGGACGTATTGCTGAACCGACGCAGTCGGATGTCCTGGCTGATCCGTAGCAATGGACTCAATGCGGCTCAATCGCGACTCCGTGACCATTTCGCTCACTGACGCTCCCGTCGAACGGGAATGATTCCCGCTGGACAAGACACGACCCGCCACAGCATAGTCCCGATCTTCTCAATTCTCTCAGGACGACGAGGATTTCGCCCGGCTGCGAAATGCCTCGCGAGCCTGGCGAATCACCTGGGTCGCTTCGTCCAGCCCGCGCCAGCCCAACGACGCGGTCTTCTTCGATTCCAGGTCCTTGTAGACCATGAAGAAGTGCTCCATCTCGCGAATGATGTGCCGCGGCAGGTCATCCAGCGAATGAACCTCCTGCCAGAGCGGCTCACCCAGCGGCACGCCCAGCACCTTGTGGTCGGGCTGGCCCTGGTCCTCCATCAGGAAGAGTCCGATCGGCCGGATGTGAATGCGGCAACCGGGGAATGTCGGCTCCGAGACAAGCGCCAGAGCGTCCAGCGGATCGCCATCCTCGGCGTGCGTGTCTTCGATGAACCCGTAATCAGCGGGATAGTGCGTCGCGGTGAAGAGCGTCCGATCCAGCACGATGTGTCCGGTCGCCTCGTCGCGCTCATACTTGTTGCGGCTGCCCTTGGGCACTTCCACGAACATGGTCACCACGTCATTGGTTGACATGCTTTGTTCCTGTGATTTGGGGTGCGCGTCCACGACGTATCGCCGGTCCGCCAAAGCGAGCGTATCGTCCTGCGAATGCATTGTCCGTCGGTAGAGGCTCGGATACGCTCGTATCTCCACCGCCCCGGTAGCTCAGCTGGACAGAGCAGCGGTCTTCTAAATCGCAGGTCGCAGGTTCGAGTCCTGCCCGGGGCGCTTGCTGTTGGATCTCCACCCGGCCACGAAGCCGCTTGGATCCGATAACTCAGCCTTCATTCACTTTTTTCTGGATTCGCACTGGCGGAATCGCGCAATTCCTGCACACTTCGAAGGCGTGGACAGGAGTCAACTCAATCCGAGACATCGATCGTCGGCGATTCGCGTTGGCGCATTGGCCATATGCGCCTGCGTGCTGACCGCATGCGCCGGACCGCGCGATCGCGTTGTTGACTTCGATGCGCCTGTTGCTGTGCGATCAGGCGCACTTGTCTTTGACACAGCCCAGACGCGGGAATCCCTGCAAAAACAGGGAAATGCGCATGAAGTCCTTCGTTGGGAATACGCTCGAAACAACAACGCCGTCGGCGCCGTGAGCCCTCGTCAGGCGTTCCGCGAGAAGCTGCATAGTGAATCTACGTGGTACGCCCAACCCGCTCCTGCGCCGCGTTATGAAAACCGGGCGCCAGGGCGCAACGATCGCACGATTCCGCTGCTCTCACCGGCCCGCGAGCGATGGTTTGACGCTCCGTATTGACCGCTGACGCTTGAAGAATTGAGTATTCCTCAACTTGGGACGCCCGGGTCGCCACTTCTTTATTGACCTGTCCCGCCTCACTCACCATACTGGACCGTTGGGCGTACATCGTCCGCTAGCAGCAGTGCATACCGTCGATGTCAGGGCGCGACGACGACGAGTTGCCTTCCATTCTGATTCCTTCGCGGATAATCGGGGCATCCGGCGATGGCGACCGTGACGAAAAAGGATCTCATTGAACAGGTGGCGCGCGACACCGGGATGAAGCGCGTCATCGTCAAGAGACTCGTTCAAAGTTTGTTGGACAACATGATTCTCGAACTTGGGCGAGGCAATCGTCTTGAGTTCCGAGACTTTGGGGTCTTCGAAACGAAAGAACGAGCACCACGCGTCGCCCAAAATCCGCGCACACTTGAGCGCGTGAAAGTCCCCGCCAAGAAAGTCGTCAAGTTCAAAGTCGGCCGCCTGATGCAAAAGTCCGTCGAGGACCTCGACAGCGTCCTCGAGAATCTCGATGTCTCGACGGATCGCGTCGTCCCCGATGACGCCCTCGTTGACAGCCGCGTCTGACGACTTCGAGCGCCCTCGCCATACTTGCTCGTATGACGACCCCCGTGTGGCTGCGCGCACTCCAGGACCGCCTCGATGATCGGTCACGCGCGGGCCTTGCGCGCACGGTGCGACCACGCGACGCATCGCTGATCGACCTTGGCACAAATGATTACCTGGGCCTGAGTTCGCACCCGCGAGTGATTGAGGCCGTCGCCAACGCCGCGCGCGCGTTCGGTGTCGGTTCGGGCGCCTCGCGCCTGGTCGGCGGAACGACGGAACTGCACCAACGCGTGGAATCTCGATTCGCGGCGTTCAAAGACGCCGAGCGCGCCCTCATCCTCCCAACGGGGTACATGGCGAACCTGGCATTGCTTGGCTCGCTGCCGTCGCCTGATGATCTGGTGCTGCTCGATCGTCTGAACCACGCGAGTCTGCTCGACGCCGCGGCTCACAACAGCGGTGGGACGGGCGTCTCGCCCGTTCGGACGATCGCAGGCAAGATCGCCTTCCGCCGCTACACCCACCGCGATGTCGCCCACGCCCGCGTCCTCGCGAATCGACACCTCGGGCGGCATCCGGACGCCACGATCTGGCTCGTGACCGACAGCGTCTTTTCGATGGACGGCGACATTGCCCCAATTACAGCTCTGGGCAATCTCCGCGATGAATTGAATGGAATCACCGGCCCAGCAACGTCCACTCAAAGGAAATCTGGCGATTCCCCAAACCTCCCTCTCCCCACGGGAGAGGGCCGGGGTGAGGGGCTACCTTCCAATCTCCCTCTCCCCACGGGAGAGGGCAGGGGTGAGGGGCTCCCTCGTGGCTCCGCCTGCCTCATCCTCGATGAAGCCCACGCCACCGGCCTTCTCGGCGAATCCGGCTCGGGCGCCAACGAAGCCGCGGGCCACATCGCCGACATCTGTGTCTCCACCGCCAGCAAAGCCCTCGGCTCCCTCGGCGGCGTGATCACCGGCCCGACCGCTGCGATCGACGCCGTGGTCAACTTCGCGCGCCCGTTCATCTTCACGACGGCTGTCCCGCCAACACAACTCGCTGCGATCGATGCGGCTCTCGACGTCATTCAGGATGAGCCGGAACGACGCGAGCGCGTGCGCGCCCTCGCGCAACGCTTCCGCGCAGCGCTCGTCGATAAAGGCTGGCCGGCGGAATCGCTCGGTGATGATCCGACACCCATCATCCCACTCATCGTCGGCGAGGCAGACGCAGCGGTCGCGCTCTCACACCAACTCGAAGCCGCGGGTTTCTACGCGCCCGCGATCCGTCCGCCAAGTGTGCCCAAAGGCACAAGCCGCGTGCGCGTGTCGGTGCATGCAAACCTGACTGATGAACAGCTCGATCAACTGATCAAAGCGATCCCGGAAGGGGGATGAACGCGGAGGAATACAGAGGGGCGATGGAGTAGAAGGGGATTTGATGTTGGCGCCGCGATCCAACCTCGAAACCAGGGCGCCGTGGTTCGGACGCCATAGGCGTCAGCGCCACGACTACGCGGCCCCTCGTAAGACCGTGGCACTTCCCTTCGGGCCGTACCACGCCACCCAGCCTAAAGGCACAAGCCGCGTGCGTGTGTCGGCGCATGCAAACCTGACGGATGGACAGCTTGATCGTCTGAGCGATGCAATCCCGACACATTGACTTGTATGCGCCACGGCAACGGAGCGGGCGTGAAAAGCCGGAATGACCACAGAGGCGCAGAGATCGCAGAGATCAAGAACCGATCGGAAATTGAATGTCCCAAAATCTGGAGAAGACCTTTGATTCGCGATCCGCAACCAATTCACCACTCCGTGTCCTCTGCGCCTCTGCGGTGAACTAAACTGCGGCAGATCACAAGAGGAGCCGCCCATGCCGATGCGACGAGTTGAAGTGCTTCGAGCCGCGTGCTGTGTCGCCGGCATTGACGGAAACGTCTGCGACGCCGAGCATCCGCTGCTGGTGCGCCTCGCCAACGAAGCCGGCGTCGGCGGCGCCTCGCTTCAGGCGATGATCAACCGAGCCAGCAGCGATCCGACGTTCTTCGAAAAGCAGTTCGACATCTTCAAGACGGATCCGGAAGAGACCTTGAAGGCGCTCTTTCAGGTGGCAATCGCCGACGGCCGCATCACCCAGGCCGAACGCGTCTTGCTGCATCACTTCGCCGAAAAACTCGGCATGCCGGAGGGGCAATTCGAACGCCTCCTCGCCGCGGCGGAGAAGCATGCGAAGGCGGAGTAGCGATGGATGCGGACTCACTCATCAAGCGCATTGAAACTGCGTTCGCTGACGTGACACTTGGAGATGGAGTGACACCGGCGCAGGCGGATGCATTAGATAGCTACTGGGACTCAGAAAAAAAACTTGCAGCAGCTCGCGCGACTGATTGCGAAAAGCATTGGACCGAATACACAAAAGAAGACATTGAAGTCGGATTGCACGAACATTGCTTCTTCGATGAGGCCGGCTGGCGGCACTTCCTTCCAGCAGCGATGCGCTTTGTCGTTTCTAGAAGCATAGAGAGTGACAAAGGCGAGGCTTGGAGCGCCATTCAAATGGTGACAATCCAGCCGATTGTTGGCGGCTACGACCGAAATACTTCGAAGAGACGGCGCTTCCCCCAGAAACTCCGACTATTCGAATCGCTTAGTGAAGATCAGAGCCGTGCGGTTGCTGCATTCTTGAACCACATCGCAGCACAGGACGTGGATTCGAGCGATATTGAGGACGCCAAGATCGCATTGGCTCGGTATTGGCATCTTTTTCTTGAAGACTCCACGACGTAGAAGACTTGACGACCTCTGATTTTAAGACTGCGTATTTCCTACCAACATCGAACTTCGCCCGCCGTAAGGGTGGGTGGCCGGCCTCAATGGTCGAATCGATAGATTCCAGTGTGCCATGGTCCGGTCGCAAACTGGACCATGCGTTGCGTTCGCGACCAACAGCATGGCCTCGCCTCTGGCAAGACCACGGCGCCATTGAAATCGCGTACCGCTGCCCTCACTCCACCTTCACCACCACAAACGTCAAATCATCATCCGGCGCGGATTCACCTCGGTGCCGCGCCAGCGCATCGCGGATCGTTTCGCTGATCTCGCGCGCGTTCTTCTTCACGTTGGCGCGAATGAGTTTGTGCACGCGCTCCATGCCGTACAACTCGCCGCTTTCCGCCTTCGCTTCCCACAATCCATCCGTCGCGGCGAGGATGATGCAGCCTTTGCCGATGCCGGATTCGGTGTATTCCTCGTACTCCTCGCCATCCATCACGCCGAGAGGCAGCCCGCCGCCTTCGTACTCGGGAAATGAATCCGTCTTGGGGTCATACACAATCGGCGGCCCATGGCCTGCGCTCGCCCAGCGAATCTCGTGTGTCGTCGAAGAGATCGTCATGAGCTGCATCGTCATGAAGCGCTGGCCGGCGGTGTCATGCACGAGCATTTCGTTGAGGTGGCCAAGGAAATCCGCGAGTGAGCCGTGCGTCGTGCAGCGGCTGCGCAACACGCCGCGGGCGGTGGCCATCAGCATCGCGGCCGCGACGCCGTGCCCCATCACATCGCCCATCGCGAGCACAACGGAGTCATCATCCACACCGCTGACGTCGAGATAGTCGTAATAGTCGCCGCCGGTTTCGTCGCAGTACGTGCTGTGACCGGCGACATCGAGGCCGTTGATCTTCGGCGCCTTGGCGGGGAGCAGGTTCTTCTGCACTTCCATGGCGAGTGACAGCGACTCACGCATGCGCATGCGATCCTGAAGGCCGACTGCCATCTCGTTGATTTCATCGGCGAGATTGGTGTATTCCGGCGCGTGGCGCAATTGGACGCGGGTTTCAAGATCGCCCTGACCGATCCGCCGCACGGCGGTTACAAGCGTGAGCAGCGGACCGACCAGCCATCGCGCGGCGACCACGCCAACAATGACGGCAATCCCGACTGCGGCAATCGATGTGACTGAGCTCCGCCGCAGACTTGCTTCGATGCCGCCAACGAAATCACTTTCAGGCACGATGGTCGCCAGCGACCAATTCAGCCCGATCTCATGCCCGACTGGCGCGATGTGAATGAGATGCGTGTCGCCCTCGATGTCGATCGTCGAAAGTCGATCCGATTCGTGATCTGCATGCGCGGCGTAGTCGGCGGTCGCCGCGATGAGCGCATGTTCCGATTCACTCGCGTGGAGGCGTTCGCCTTCCGATGTTGTGATGTCGTGATGCGTTGAAGTGGCCAGAAGATGCCCATCTTCATCGAACAAGGCGGCGACGCCTGTCTTTCCGATGTCAATCGTGCGCAGAAACGCGGACAGATCATTGAGCGAGAAATCCGCATCGATCACACCGACGAAGGCGCCATCAGGTTCATAGATCGGAATGCCATAGGCGATGCCAAGCGTTGGCTCCGCGCCATCGCCGCCCACCCAGACGAAAGGCTCGCTCCATGTCGGTTCGCCCCTGTCGCGCGGCGTGGTGAACCACGGTCGCGTCGAGACATCGAACTCGAACTCGCTGGAGGTGGTCAGGGGGATGGCGCCGCGCTCATCGACGCGCCATTCAAGCATGGTGGGGGAATCGGGTTCGGCCTTCAGCGCCCAGAACACAGAGCCATCGGGATAGCGGCTGATCCACGCGGTGCGGCCGTCAGCGGCGCCCCAGGAAATCGCGCTGAGCGCATCAAAGGAATGCGCCACGCGAGCAAACGTGGGGCGCCATGATTCAAGATCGTCAGGATCAAGCGCGTTCATCCGAATCAGGTGCGCGTTGACCTCGCAAACGCGAACCGGGATGGAGAGCACATCACCGACCTTCGACGACGCGAAGGCGTGGATCTGCTCGATCTCCTGGTCAGCCAATTCGCGCACCGCCTCATGCGACTGCGCATTCCACATGAGGGACAGCCACACGCCGACCACCAGCACAGGCACGCCGATGAGCAGTGGGGCGGAGACGGTAATAGGGATGCGAGAGAGCATGAACACTATGTAACGGGAATCGTGCGCGCCGACACGGCGGTCCTGTCGCTCCCTGAATTCAGTTGGATGTCACACCGCCGCAGCGCGCTGGCCGTAATACGCAGGCAACGGCTCGCCCAGTTTCTTCCAGTGCGCGATGACTTCATCCGCCTTGCCGGCGCTGTTCAGCACGTGCAGCTTGCGCTTGACCATTTCGCGAATCGCGTCGCGAGCAGGCCCAAGATACTTGCGCGGGTCGAACTCATCCGGCTTGGTCGCGAAGACTTCACGAATCTTGGCGGTCATCGCGAGGCGAAGGTCCGTGTCGATGTTCACTTTGCAGACGCCGTAGGTGCGCACGGCGTTGGCAATTTGTTCCTCCGGCACGCCCATGGCGTTGGGCATGTTGCCGCCATATTTGTTCACGAGGTCGATGAATTCCCTCGGCACACTGGATGAGCCGTGCATGACCAGCGGCGTGCCGGGGCAGGTCTTCATGATCTGCTCAATGCGATCGAAGGCGAGCTTTGGCTCCTTCGAGAACTTGTACGCCCCGTGACTGGTGCCGATGGCGACGGCGAGCGAGTCCAGCCCCGTGCGCTCAACAAAGTCCTTGGCCTCTTCCGGATCGGTGAGGAACTTCTCGATGTTCTTCTCGTACTCCTCAGCGTCGAGGCCGACGACGTCTTCTTCGATGCCGCCGAGCATGCCCAGCTCCGCCTCAACGACGACGCCGGCGGCATGCGCCGCTTCCACCGCTTCCTTCGTCAGCCGCACGTTTTCTTCGTACGGGTGATGCGAGCCATCGATCATGACGGAGGTGTACCCGTCGTCGATGCACGCCTTGATCAGTTCGACCGTGTCGCCGTGATCGCAGTGAATCGCGATGGGCACATCGGGGTATTCCTCGACGCAAGCGTCGATAATGTGCTTGAGGAATCGAATATTGGCGTAGCTGCGGGCGCCCTTGGAGATTTGAAGGATGCACGGGCTCTTCTCTGAGGCGCACGCCTCGATGATGCCCTGCGTGATCTCCATGTTGTTCACGTTGAAAGCGCCGACGCCGAATCCGCCGTCGTACGCGAGGTCAAACATGGGCTTGGTGGTCATCAGCATGGCGAATGTCCTCTCTTTACTCGACCGGTGGTCCTTCAGGCGCCGCAACCACGGATTCTGATGAAATCCGGCCTGTACGCGCGGCGGAACCGATCATACTGTCAGGCGTCCATGGCGAGTGTCCGGCCCATCCTGTTTCTCCTCATCACGACGCTGATCGCCATCGCGACCGAGGCGTGCGCTCCGGGCGGCGCGCCGACGCCTGAGCCGAAGGCCGAAGAAATGGTCGAGGCCACGTGCGACTGCGAGTTGCGGTCGTGGGTGGTTGCCGGGCGTGGGCGTCACCTCTTCATCGAAATCGACTGTCCGCCGGAATTCGATTCGCTGGACGGCGTCGTCGAATTCGCCAACACCGCCATGCGGCGTGACTTCGACTGGACGCTCGACCCCGATGGCGCCGCCCGAAACGCCAGGATGGAAATCGGCGAGCGCGTGTTTCCGCCATTCGGCGAGCCGGACAACCGCCTTGAAGCTTCATTTGAACTCCCCGTCAACGCCGCCCTGTGTCTGCAACGCGACCGGCTGTACGACAGCCTTTATTTCATCCTCGGCCCCAACAGCAACAGCATGATGCGGGCCGCGTGCGAATCGTGCGAGGTTGAGCTACCTGAGCACATCCTCAATGGGTTCGGCGTCTTCGGTGAATTTCCGGGGATTGACATGTCGCCCGGCGATGAGATCCCGGCAGATCAGTGGCGCGAGTACGGATGGCTCGAATCCTCCCCCTGAATGCAATCTGAATGAATTGAGGGTCTCGATGAATGTGCGTGCGGTGGTTATGCTGCGCCCACAACTCAGATGACGGAGGCACGCCATGCCACGACTGCACCGCGGCGTCACACTCATCGAGATCCTCATCGGGATCTCCATCATTTCACTTCTTGCAGGCTTGCTGATGCCCGCGCTGCTTGGCGCCAAACGCGCGGCGCGCAGCGCGATGTGCGCGGCGACGCAGCAGCGTCTCTACCAGGCGACCATGGCGTACAGCCTGAATGACAAGGAGTGGATTCCCGGCGTCAATCGCACGGGGTTGAAATACCGCGAATCCATCAATGCCGCGCTCGAGTTGGAAGGCGACACTTCACCAACAACGCCGACCACCACTTTCGATTGGATCAGCCCGGTCATCGGTTTCGATGCGCACCTGTCGCCCAACCGCGCACGGCGCACCAAGCAGATCTTCGAAGAGCTCGGGTGCCCCGAAGCGCAGCGCCTGAATGACAAGACGTGGGGCTATTCCAACGACCTCAGCAGCGATTTTCTGCCGCTGCTTGAGACTGAGGGCATCGGCCAGATCAGTTACCTCTCGCCCGCGTCGTTTCACTTGTCCGGGCCTGGGTATTCGCCAACGAAGTACGAACGCTTTGCGTTCCCCGGTCCCGCCATTCCGCCGGATCGGTACCTGCCGCGGCTTGAACGCATCGGACGCGTACACGCCGACAAGATCTTCCTGTCAGATGGCACGCGGTATCTCACGGCCGGTGGCGTGCTCGATTTCGATGTCAGCCCAAACCCCGAGTACTACGGGTCATTCACGAGTTCGACGCCGATCTATCGAGGATCAACCGCATTCGGCACGGGACCGCACGTTCCGGGGTTCGACATTGGCGGATACGGACATGCCGTCCATGCCGAGCGACGCCGTCTCTCATACCGACACAGCGGTGGCATGAACGTCGTGTACTTCGATGGCCATGTGGGTCATCTCAGCGAGCACGACTCAAAATCGAATGCTACGCCGTGGTACCCGAGCGGCAGTGAATTCACCGGCGAGAAAGCAACCGACGAATCGCTCCTGCTCCATGCGCCCGGTGACATCCTGAATTGAGCTTGAGAACGATCGATCAAATCGGGATGTCGGAAATGTCTGCATCAAAGTCGCCGGTGTCCGGTCCGCCGCCGTCACGATGTCCATCAATCGGGCCTGACTTCGGCCGCGATGCGAATGAGCTGCCCGCCTGAAACGGCGCGCTCGCGGCGGCTGCTGGCGTCGTCACAACTTGCGGCGGCGCAGGCGCCGTCCGCCATTCTCGCTGATTGAATCGCGTCGTCTTCGAATCCCACTCAAGTTCAACGACGCCGGTCGGACCATTTCGCTGCTTGGCGAGAATCAACTCCGCGACGTGCTCGCGTTCCGAGTTCTCCATCGCCCAGTCGGCGTCACCCTGGTGGTAGTACGCCTCGCGGTGCAACAGCATGATGACGTCGGCGTCCTGCTCGATGCTGCCCGATTCACGAAGATCACTCATGCGCGGCCGGTGGCCTTCGCGTTGCTCCGCGCCACGATTGAGCTGCGACAAACACACGATCGGCACGTTGAGTTCGCGCGCCAGCGCCTTGATGCCGCGACTAATCGCCGACACTTCGACCTGCCTGCTTTCCCGGCCCGAGCCCGGCGCCGTCAGAAGCTGCAGGTAGTCCACGAAAATGCTCTTCACACCGTGCTGAGCGGCCACGCGTCTGGCCCGAGCGCGAAGCTGCGTAATGGTCATGCCTGGCGTGTCATCGATAAAGAGCGGCGCATCGCCGAGTTCGCCGCAGGCGCCCATCAGACGCTGAAAGTCATCGTCATTCAGAATGTTTCGGCGCAGTCGCTGAGAGTCCACGCCGGATCGTGAACACATCAAACGCTGTGTCACCGCCTGCCGGCTCATTTCAAGACTGAAGAACAATGACGGTGACGGCGCGCCGCCCGCGGCGCCGCCCAGTGCGACATGCTCAGCGAGATTCAGCGCCAGCGCCGTCTTCCCCATCGAGGGGCGAGCCGCGAGAATGACGAGTTCACCCGCCTGCAAGCCGCTCGTCATCTCATCGAGATCGATGTAGCCCGTCGAGATGCCCGTGACGGGGCGGCCTTCGTTGGCCTCCAGCATCTCCATTGTTTGATGGAGAAGTTCCTTGAGTTGCTGCGCGGAGGACGTCTGCGCCTCTTCCGCAACATCAAAAACGAGTCGCTCCGCCTTATCCAACACATCACGGGCGCCATCCGGCCCGAGTTCGCCCGCGTGATACGCGTCGTACACAATCTGACCGGCGGCTTCGATCAATCGGCGCAGCTTGTGTTTCTCAGCGACAATGCGCGCGTAGTGGGGAGCGTTGACGGCTGACGGCGCGGACTCAGCCAAGCGCACGAGGTATTCCGGCCCGCCAACCTGGTCGAGCGAGTCCTTGTCCTTCAGCACCTCGATGAGCAGCGCGAGATCGCCTGCCTGGTGCGTGTCGTAATGCTGCACCAGCGCATCGAAGATCACCTTGTTGGCGTCGAGATAGAAGGAATCACCCGCGCGCACGTAGTGCAGCACTTCGCTGATGACGGCCGGGTCGAGAATCATCGACCCCAACAGCGACATCTCCGCCTCAACCGATGCGGGCGGGAGCTGATCAAACAGCTTGCCGAGATCGATGTTGATGGCCGAGCGGCCGCCGCGGCGTCCATTCGACGATCGATTGTCTGCACCTTCGCGTTCCATCGCGTCCAGCGTGCCTCCTTGCGGCGTTCGATTGTGCGGCCCACCAATATATCCACACGCGACGCACACTCGAGGACAAGGAAAAACCTACGCTACTGGCGTGAAACCCAATCCCTACGACATCGAGCACACGCTTCCGGAAGAATTGCCGGCGTCGCCCATGCCGCTGTTCCGCGCCTGGTTCGACGAAGCGCGCGAGAAGAAGATTCAGCCGAATCCCAACGCGATGGCCCTGGCGACGGTGGATCGCGACGGGCGCCCCTCCGCCCGCACCGTGCTGTGCAAAGGAATCGATGAAGCGGGGGGGCGCATCACCTTCTTCACCAATCGCAACAGCCGCAAGGGAAAAGCGATCGCTGAGAATCAGCGTGTCGCTGTGCTCTTTCATTGGGATGCGTTTGATCGGCAGGCCCGATTTGAAGGCGTCGTGACACCGACTTCAGATGAAGAAAGCGACGCGTATTTCCATTCCCGCCGTCTTGAAAGCCGCATCGGCGCCTGGGCGAGCGATCAGAGTGAACCAATCGAATCGCGTGATGCGCTGCTCGCCAAGGTCGTTGACGTGATGACTCGCTACGGCGTCAACCTGGATCTCAATGAAGAGACGCACATTCCGCGGCCGCCGCACTGGGGTGGGTATCACATCACCGCGGATCGCATTGAGTTGTGGGTCGGGGGGCCGGGACGGGTGCATGACCGCGCCGTCTGGACACGGGATGTGCAGGTTGAATCAGGTCAGCTGGCATGTAGTGATTGGCAGTCAACACGACTGCAGCCGTAGCGACTCACGCAGCGTCGCCGATGGGCCTTCCGAATCGCTCCAGGAGAGCCAATGGCGCCCCGATGTCTGCCGCGAGTACGCGTCCGGCATAATCGCGTGATTCAGGCGACCGGAGCCCAAGCTTGTGCCCCGCAAGCGTCACCGTGACGTCAGCATGCACCGTCAATTCGGATTGATCGCCAAGCGGGAGGCCCGAGTCACAATCGAGCCCGCTTGGAATATCAACCGCAAGCACGCAAGATGCAGACTGACCGCGTCTATACGCGTTGATCCACCGGACTGCAGCGTCATACGGCGCACGAACCGGCGCATCCAGCCCCGTGCCGAAGAGCGCATCAACGATGAGAATGCCGCGCTCAACGCCTTGAGCGAGAGCATTCAGCTCATCACTTGGCTGATCAGCGATGAAATGAATCGGCGCCTTCATGCGCTGGATCACTTTCAGATTCATCGCCGCGTCGCCCTTGAATCGCGACTCATCACAGAATGTCAACACGCGCACGTCGTGACCGAGATTCAGCAGTTTGCGCGCCAAGGCAAATCCATCGCCCCCGTTGTTTCCCGGTCCGCATGCGATGATGGCGCATTGTCGTTCGCGGCACAGGAGTTGGTCTGCAACATGGGCCAGCGCAGTCGCGGCGTTCTCCATGAGCACCGATGAAGGCAGGCCGAATTCCTCAATGGCGGCTCGATCCAACGCTCGCACCGAGGCGCGATCAAAAACAAAATCACAAGCCGCACCAGCGAGCGCTGGCGGGAGATCGATTGATTCCAGGTGTGGTGTCGCCACCGGCGTCGGTCCGGGTCAGGAGTCGTTGCGAGTGGGCACTGCGATCATTTCGCGCTCAGCGTCCGCCTTCACGTGAACAACCGGAATCTCGGACTTCCGCCGCGGCGTTGACAGGTGGTCAATTCCGAGGCAGTTCAGCGTGTCGCGCTCGATAATCGAGCGAAGGAACTCGCGCGGCGCCGTCGGCAGCGAGGAGCCCTGTCGAATGGAGTTGATCGAGTACACGCGCTCAATCACCACTTCCGGCGCTTCGCGGGGGAAGCCGGACCCGAAAAGCAGTTTGTGCGTGACACGTCGCTCAAGCGCCATTTGCAACGTCGTGTAGAGCGACCACACATGCGGCGCGACGCCGGAGATTTCCGCGAACACGCGCTCGTGACGAGACACCATCAGCAAGGCTTCATCCAGCCACGCGTGGCCGAGGTCGCCAAGGACAAGCGTCAGTGACGGCAGGTCCCGAAGGACTTCATCCCACAATGAGGGACGGGCAAACTCGAGCGTGCTGCGACGATCCGTCAGGTATGGGTTGGCAGCGAGCACCGGCAACGAATGCCGCGCGCACCAATCAAGTACCTCAAGGGCTCGATCGTGCGTCGGTCGGCACCCTTGATCAGCCGGGCTGATGGTGACGCCGGAGAGTCCCAATTCTCGCGCCCGAGTCAGGTCGTCCAGCGCTGAATCAGCGAGGGGGTCGATTCCAGCAAATCCAACCCGTCGGAGGGGATCGTCATTGACGAATGTCGCGATTGTCTCGGGGAGCATGTCCACACCGAGTCGTTCAGATCGCCAGCTCGACACGATGGCGACATCGACACATTGCATGGCCTCGGCTTGCGAGCCCGCGGACGAACTGCAGGCGTCAGCCTCCGGTTCGGCGGTCGGGTGCAGTTGGGTACGAACATCAACGATCATGCGGCGGGCTCCGCGAGAGTGAATTTCCCCGGCAAGTCGCCGGTAGAATCAGATATCGTAGATTCGGCGATCCGAGCCGCAATTGGCGACGAATTCTCTTGCAGCAGAATTTGAGGGCGCCACATCATGATTCACCGTCATCAACAATTTCAATACGCGTGGGTTCGAAGGGGGCTATTCGCACTCGGAATCGCCCTATGGACCATGACGGGCGATTCGGTGGTCGCGGATAGTAGCCGGTCGATGCCTGAAGAATCGCCGACCGCGCAAAAAGAGACGCGTCAAACCGAGCTGCCAGTTCAGGAACCCGCTCAGACGCGAAAAAATAAGCCAAAAGCCCCGTCTCAAGGGCAGAAATCGCCGCCGGACCAGAGCGTTTCGAGCCCCAGCCCCGCCCAAAGCACAATCACGGAGGCGCAACGGTGGTCGCTCGAGAATCAGCTGCCCGTGCAGCCCTATGGGTGGTATGGGGGATATCCGAGGTACAACCTCGGCGTCGGGTACACATCCGCAGTCTATTTCTACCCGCCGATCGCTGGCGTCTTCCGCCAGATTGACCCCAACCTGATCATTTACCCACCCGTTGATAAGGACGCGATCGAAGTCGCGCCGCCGACCGGGCCCGAATTGCTGTACGACGCCAAGTACAGCGAAGCCGCTGAGGTGCTGGCGGTCGAGGTGGCCCAATCGCCAAATGACACCGAACGAAAACGGCTTCTGGCCGTCGCCAACGCCGGGCTCCGAGATTACGAGGCCGCGGCGGCCGTCATGCTTGACGTCTACGAGTCAGACCCCGAGATCGCGGTCTACCCGCTTGACCAGGATGGGCTGTTTGAGTCATCCCTGGAGCTTCGGCGGCTCGTCGTCGGCGCGGTTCGGTACGCCCAGCGGGTCGGCACCGCACGCGCCTGGCTCCTCGTGGCTGTACTCATGCAGGCCGAGGGTCGAGAGGATGTCGCCGCCGAGATGCTGAATCGAGCGGCAGCCCAGGGCCTCGATGACGACATCGTCAAGGCGTGGCCCACGACGCCGTCCCCGTGACCCCAGGTTGATTCAACCGGCATTCTCGCTACACTGCTCGGCCTTTCTCGCGGCGAGGCTGACGTCTCGCGGCGATCAAACTGAAACCGTGTGCACCACCCAGAAAAGGCGCGCTTCGCCCTGATGCGCCGGGTGGGAGGTGGAGATCAATGGCGAAGAAAGAAATCGTTAACCAATTCAAGCTGACCGCGCCCGGCGGCCAGGCCACACCGGCGCCGCCCTTGGGGCCGATCCTCGGTGGCAATGGCGTCAATCCCGGTCAGTTCATCCAGCAATTCAACGCGGCGACCGCGCAGCTCAACGGCAAGATCGTCGGCTGCGTAGTGACGGTCTATGCCGACCGTTCATTCGAACTTGAGATCAAGTCGTCACCCGCGTCCGTGCTGATCCGTGAAGCCGCAGGCATCGAGAAGGGTTCGGGCGAGCCCCAGACCATCATCGGCAAGATCACTCGTGATCAGGCCCGCGCGATCGCACAGGAAAAGATCAACGACCTGAACGCGGTGGACATCGACGCCGCGGCTCGCATGGTCGAAGGCACCGCGCGCTCCATGGGCGTCGAAGTGGTGGAGGGCTGAATCCATGGCAAAGACAGCAACAGCGCCCAATCGTGCCTTGCGTGGCTACGGCCGACGAATGCGAGAGAACATCGAGCACGCGCCGACCGACAAACTCGCGCCGAGCGACGCCGTCAAAGCGCTTCGAAAGTTCAAGGCGCCGAAGTTCGATCAGACCGTCGAAGTCTGCATGCACCTGAACATCGACCCGAAGCAGGCCGACCAGGCCATTCGCGGCTCGATGTCATTGCCCAAGGGCATCGGCAAGAGCAAGAAAGTCATCGCGTTCTGCACGCCTGACCTGGTCAAAGACGCGATGGTGGCTGGCGCCGTGAAAGCCGGCGGCGAAGAACTCGTCGCGGAAGTCGAAAAGGGCTTCTTCGATTTCGACGTCGCCATCGCCAGCCCTGACATGATGCGCGTCATCAGCAAGTTGGGCCGTGTGCTTGGACCGAAGGGTCTCATGCCGTCGCCGAAGGCAGGCACGGTGACGCAGGATGTCGTCAAGGCTGTCGGCGAATTCGCCGCAGGCAAGCTCGAATATCGAAACGACAAGGGCGGCAACGTGCACGCCGTGGTCGGCAAGATGAGCTTCAATGACGACGACCTGGTCGAGAACCTGACGCACTTCATCGACGCGATCGAGCGCGCCAAGCCGAGCAGCGTCAAGGGTCAGTTTGTCAAACGAATCACGCTGAAGGGCACCATGACGCCCGGCGTTCCCGTCACGTTCGCGATTACAGAATGACGCGCACGCGCGCCCTTTCTTGAGAGCATCATCATGAGCAAAGCTGTCAAACAACTAATGATGGATGACTACCGCGAGCGACTCGATGGCGTGGACAACGCCTTGCTGGTTTCGATTCGCGGCATCTCCGCCAATGACAACAACCGACTTCGAATGGACCTCGCGAAGAAGGAAATTCGCATCACGGTTGTTCGAAACAACCTGGCCAAGCAAGCCCTCGCTGATTCGTCGCTTGCCGGACTCGATCCACTGCTCGACGGCCCGTCCGCGCTCGCGTACGGCGCCGAAAGCGTGGTGGATGTCGCCCGCGAGCTGGTGAAATGGGCGAAGGACGTGAAGAGCCTCGAACTGAAAGGCGCTGTTCTCGACGGACAGCTCTTTGAAGGCTCTGCAGGCGTCGAAGCGCTGAGCAAGTTCCCGACGCGCGACGAAGCCATCGCCAAGGATGTCACGCTCATCCTCAGCCCCGGTCGCAACCTCATGGCGGCGGTCAAAGGGCCTGGTGGACGCCTTGCCGGCATCGTCAAAGCGATCGAAGAGAAACTGGAGCAGGGAGAAACCATCGCCAAGGTGGGTTGACCACGCGGCGATTGGTGAAACGAACAGGCATTCGGCTCGAACTGGCCCCCGGGTTAAAGGTTGGACGTCCAGCCCCTCTTTGAGCCGCCGAACGATCGCCCGATGAACGGACGATCGATAGAGAGAAAGTAGAAACCATGTCCGAAGAAGCGACTGCGACGAAAGAATTTGACGCGAAGATCAGCAAGCTCGGCGACGACCTCGCCGGCCTGACCCTGAAAGAAGCGGTTGATCTTGGCGACTACATGAAGGACGCCTACGGCATCGAAGCCGCGGCTGGCGGCGCGGTCATGATGGCCGGCCCCGCGGGCGATGGCGGCGGTGGCGGCGAAGAGGAAAAGACCTCCTTCGACGTCGTCTTGACCGGCGCCGGCGACAAGAAGATCGGCGTCATCAAGGTTGTGCGAGAAATCACCTCGCTCGGCCTGAAGGAAGCCAAGGAGCTCGTGGACAACGCGCCCAAGCCCGTCAAGGAGGGCGTCTCGCAGGACGAGGCCAACGAGCTCAAGACGAAGCTCGAGGAAGCCGGCGCCACCATCGAGATCAAGTAACGCCTTCAGAATCCCGGTTTTAAGCGATTCACCCCGGCTCTCCCATGGGCCGGGGTGTTTTCGGCGCGTCCCTACTTGCAAGAATGGCGCCAAGGGCCTACCGTAAAGGGCTCGACTCAATCCATCAGCGGCGACCACCTTCATTTTCGTGCTTCATCCGACCAGCGGCTCCCGAATACAGGGCTGCGACTTCCATCGCGAGGAGATCGATGGCTGCGACCAAAGTGCGCGATTTCTCCAAACGCGGCGACGCGATCCCCGTCCCCGACCTCACCACGGTTCAACGCAACGCATACGCGCGATTCCTCCAGCTGGAACAGGCGCCCGACGAACGAGACCTCCATATCGGTCTCGAGTCGTTGATGCGCGAGATGTTCCCCATCGTCTCCTATGACGGGACGATGTCGCTGGAGTACATCCAGTACACGCTCGAAGAGCCACGCTACACGCCTGATGAATGCCGCGAATTGCGGCTGACGTACGGGCGCCCGTTCCGTGTGCGCGTTCGCCTTGACCGCAAGGATCATCCGGATCTTGTTGACGAGGATATTTACCTCGGCGAGATTCCGATCCTGCTAGGCGGCGGTGAATTTGTGGTCAATGGCGCCGAGCGCGTCATTGTCAACCAGTTGCATCGCTCGCCCGGTGTGGACTTCTCAATCATTTCCGCCGAAGCGGATCGTCCTCTTCATTCGGCTCGCATCATCCCCGAGCGCGGCTCGTGGATTGAGCTTGAAGTCACGAAGAAGGACGTGCTGGTCATGCGAATTGACCAGTCGACCAAGCTCTCGGCCACCACGTTCCTGCGTTGCCTGGATGAGTCGATTGCTTCCACCGAAGCGATTCTCAGCTTGTTCTACGAGATCAACGAGATCTCCGTTGAAAAGCTTCAGCCCGAGCATTGGGCTGCAGAATCCATCATCGACACGGAGACGGGTGAGGAGCTGGTTCACGTCGGACGACAGATCGGCGAAGCGTTTGAAGCGATTCAGGCGTCATCGCTCAAGAAGATCCGCGTCATCCAGAATCCGTCGGATCCGCTCATTCTGAACACTGTCGCTGAAGAGAAGCTTGAGCAGTTCGATGAGATTGCGGATTCCGAGCACGCCGCCGCGCTCCTGAAGATCTACACACGCCTCCGCCCCGGCAACCCGCCGCAGGTGGACAAGGCGAAGCAGCTCTTCCAGGAGAAGTTCTACGACGATGCGCGATACAGACTGGGCAAGGTCGGACGCTTCCGCATCAATCGCAAGTTTGATCTGAACGTCCCTGAGGATCACATGTTCATTCGCGCGGAGGACTTCCTGCGCGTGGTGCAATACATCCTCGATCTTCGCAGCAAGCGTCCGGACCCGAACACGGGCCGTCCGATTGCGCAGCTCGATGACATTGACCATCTGGGCAACCGCCGTTTGCGCACGCTCGATGAACTCGCCGTTGAAGAAATGCGCAAGGGCTTCCTGAAGCTTCGCCGCACGGTCCAGGAGCGCATGAGCGTGAAGGACCCCGATGAGCTCACCAAGATCGCTGACCTGGTGAACTCCAAGGCGATCTCATCGGCCATTGATTTCTTCTTCGGCCGTTCAGAGTTGTCGCAGGTCGTTGATCAGACCAATCCGCTTTCGAGCCTGGTTCATGAGCGGCGTCTGTCCGCGCTTGGCCCCGGCGGTTTGAATCGAAAGCGCGCTGGCTTTGAAGTGCGCGATGTTCACATCTCGCACTACGGCCGCATTTGCCCGATTGAAACGCCGGAAGGCACGAACATCGGCCTCATTTGTTCGCTGGGCATCTATTCATCGATTGATGAGTATGGGTTCCTGCTGACGCCGTACCGCGTCGTGCGCGATGGCGACATCGTCGATGAAGTCGTCAACCTTCGCGCAGACGAAGAGATGAAGGCCGTTCTCACACCGTGCGACTCGATCGACGAGAAGGGCCGCCTCAAGCGAGGCTCCGTCCTTGCTCGCGTTGATGGCGAACTGGCGGAAGTGAATTCGTCACAGATTCAGTACGTCGATATCGCGCCGAAGCAGATCGTCGGTGTGTCCGCATCGCTGATTCCGTTCCTTGAGCACGATGATGCCAACCGCGCCCTCATGGGTTCGAACATGCAGCGCCAGGCAGTGCCGCTGGTCAAGGTCGAGCCGCCGCACGTCGCGACCGGCATGGAGAAGGTCGTGGGGGGCAACTCGGGCATGATTGTCCGCGCCCGCCGCTCCGGCGATGTGACCTTTGTCGATTCGCAGCGCATCGTCATTGACGACACGGATGAGTACGAGCTTCGCAAGTTCGCCAAGCTCAACGAGCGCACCTGCCTCAACCAGCGTCCGATCGTGGAGATCGGCGACCATGTTGAAGCTGGTCAGATCATTGCGGACGGCGCCTCGACCAAGCAGGGCGAGCTGGCCCTTGGCAAGAATGCGCTCGTCGCGTTCATGACCTTCGATGGCTATAACTTCGAAGACGCCATCGTCATCTCCGAGCGGCTCGTGAAGCGCGACGAAATGACGAGCATTCACATCGATGAATTCGACGTCGAGATCCGCGAGACCAAACTCGGTCGCGAGGAATTCACACGCGACATTCCCAATGTCTCTGAGAAGGCGCTCGCCAATCTCGACGAAAGCGGCGTGATTCGCATCGGCGCCCGCGTCGGCCCTGGCGACATTCTCGTCGGCAAGGTGTCGCCGAAGTCGAAGTCTGAGCTCACACCGGAAGAAAAGCTACTGCACGCGATCTTTGGTCGCGCCGGTGAAGACGTGAAGAACGATTCGCTTGAAGTGCCGGCCGGCTCTGAAGGCATCGTGATCGGCGCCCGCCGCTTTGCGCGACGCGCTCACTTCACGGAAGAGCAGAAGAAGAAGCTCCAACAGGAGATGGACGCCTACGCGGCCGAAATGGACGCCAAGGCGATCGAAACCTTCCGCCAGATGGTGGCGCGAATCAATGGCGTGATCGGCTCCGAAATGGTCGATCCCACCACGCGTCAGAAAGTCGGCGCCTCAGACATTCCCGAAGTCATCATCGAGCAGATCCAGAACTTCGACACGAAGTGGATCAAGGGCTCGAAGGAGGCCAAGGAAGAAGGCGAGCGCCTGCACAAGCAGTTCTGGCCGCGCATCGAAGCCGTTGAGAATGAGAAGCAACGCAAGCTCGCGCACATGAAGCGCGGCGATGAGCTTCCATCCGGCGTCCTCGAGATGGTCAAGATCTACCTGGCCACCAAGCGTCGTCTCTCTGTCGGTGACAAGCTCGCCGGCCGCCACGGCAACAAGGGTGTCATCGCCCGCATCGTGCCGGAAGAGGACATGCCGTTCATGGAAGACGGCACACCGGTTGACGTGTTGCTCAATCCGCTCGGCGTTCCCAGCCGCATGAACGTGGGTCAGATTCTTGAGACCCACCTGGGCTGGGCGGCGCAGGTGCTTGGCTTCCAGGCCGTGACGCCCGTCTTTGACGGCGCCACGGAAGATGAAGTCCACGCCGCGATTGAAGAAGCGAATGCGCATGTTGCCAAGCGTTGGCAGACGTGCGACGAGAATGGTGAACACCCGCATCCCGACGAGTTGCTCGCCGAGATGCCCGCCGGTGGCAAGATTCAACTCTACGACGGGCGCACGGGTGAGAAGTTCCACCAGCGCACGACCGTGGGCTACATGTACCTGCTCAAGCTGCACCATCTTGTCGATGACAAGATTCACGCTCGAGCGACGGGTCCGTACTCCCTCATCACGCAACAGCCCCTTGGCGGCAAGAGCCGCACAGGCGGCCAGCGATTTGGTGAAATGGAAGTGTGGGGTCTCGAGGCGTATGGCGCCGCGTACATCCTGCAAGAGTTGCTCACCGTGAAGAGTGATGATGTTGAAGGTCGCACCAAGATCTATGAATCCATGGTGAAGGGCACCAACACACTCGAAGCCGGCATGCCGGTCGCGTTCGATGTGCTGTGCAACGAGCTCAAGGGCCTGGGCATGAACATCTCACTCGAGAAGAAGCGCTTGGAAGGTGGTTCGCTTCTTTGAAGCGGCATTCATCGATCGCCAAGTCGCGCTTCACGCGGCGGGCGAAGGAGGATTGGTTCGTGACCACATCAATGAAGACGTTGATGATTCTGATGCTCGCAACGTTCACGCTCGCCCTTGGGGCATGCGGTGGCGGTGAGTCTGAGAGCAATTCCACTGATTCGAACGGAGCGCCCGAAGCGGCGCAGCCGGCCGGCGACTCGTCGCAGCCCGAGGAGACTGAAGAAGTCGGCCTCACGGTGCGCGATGACACGGCGGACGCCGCCATGGAAACCTATTTGGAAGGCATCAAACATGGCAAGCTCGATGTTGCGATCGCCGTCCTGGTTCCCGATGCCCCCGGCACCGAGAAGCTCTACCAAATGAAGGAAGGCTGGGAGAAGGCGGCTGCTGAAGGCGCCCCGATCGCCATGGCTCAGGCCGTGCTCGCCGGAGAGATTGGCGCCCTGACCTTCGAAAAGATTTCGGATGACGGCGCGTTTGCGACGTTCCAGTTTTCAAAGCCAACCAGCGATGAGACGTGGGACATCCAGGCCATTAAGACGCCTGAAGGGTGGCGCATTACGCCGCCCGAGTCCGGCCTGCCGCAGAACTAAGAGCGCGACGTTCCGATCGATCCAAAGCCTACGACGCGACTCGTCGCGCCGATGAACACAGATTTGGGAGTTCCATCCCGATGCCCGAAAGCGTCTACGACAGAATTAACGATTACGCCCGCGTGAAGATCACGCTCGCCAGCCCCAGCGATATTCGCTCGTGGTCCTACGGCGAGGTGAAGAAGCCGGAGACGATCAACTATCGCACCTACCGCCCTGAGAAGGACGGCCTGTTTTGCGAGCGCATCTTTGGTCCCGAGCGCGACTATGAGTGCGCCTGCGGCAAGTACAAAGGCACGAAGTACAAGGGCATCATTTGCGACCGGTGCGGCGTCAAGGTCACGCACTCGCGCGTGCGCCGCAAGCGAATGGGCCACATCAACCTCGCCGCGCCGATCGTGCACATCTGGTTCTTCAAGGCGATCCCCAGTCGCCTTGGCAACTTGCTGGGCATGAAGACCTCTGATCTCGAGAAGGTCATCTACTTCCAGGATTACGTCGTCATCGAACCCGGTGAGACGGAGCTGACCTTCCAGCAGGTGCTCACCGAAGACGAGTACCGCGCCAACCTCGACAAGTACGGCTACACCTTCAAGGCGCTCATGGGCGCCGAAGCCATCCGCGAGCTCATTGAACTCACGGACTTCAACGCCGTCGCTGAGGACCTTCGCCAGCAGCTTCGCGAAACGCGCAGCAAGCAGAAGATCAAGGACCTGTCGAAGCGCCTGAAGCTCGTCGAGCAGATTCGCGGCAGCGACAACAACGCCGGCTGGCTCGTCATGGACGTGATCCCTGTGATCCCGCCGGACCTGCGCCCGCTGGTGTTGCTCGAGTCCGGCAATTTCGCGACGAGCGATCTGAACGATCTCTACCGCCGCATCATCAACCGCAACAACCGCCTCAAGAAGCTGATGGATCTCAATGCGCCCGAGGTCATCATCCGCAACGAGAAGCGCATGTTGCAGCAGGCGGTCGATGCGCTCTTTGACAACGGTCGCTGCCGCCGACCGGTGCTCGGTTCGTCGAACCGTCCGCTCAAGTCGCTCACCGACATGATCAAGGGCAAGCAGGGTCGCTTCCGCGAAAACCTGCTCGGCAAGCGCGTCGATTACTCCGCGCGTTCGGTCATCGTCGTCGGTCCCAACCTCAAGCTCAATCAGTGCGGCTTGCCCAAGAAGATCGCGCTGGAGCTCTACCAGCCGTTCATCATTCGCCGGCTGAAAGAGCATGGCCTGGCGGACACGATCAAGAGCGCCAAGCGCATGCTGGAGCGCCGCGATCCTGAAGTCTGGGACATCCTCGAGGAAGTCATCTATCAGCATCCGGTTCTCCTGAACCGCGCGCCGACGCTTCACCGAATGGGTATTCAGGCGTTCGAGCCCGTGCTCGTTGAAGGCAACGCCATTCGTGTGCATCCGCTTGTGTGCACCGGCTTCAACGCCGACTTCGACGGCGACCAGATGGCCGTCCACCTGCCGCTTTCGGTTGAGGCACAGGCCGAAGCGCATGTGCTCATGCTTTCGACGCACAACATTTTCAGTCCGGCCAACGGCAAGCCAATTATCTCGCCGAGCCAGGACATCGTGATGGGCATTTACTTCATCACGCTCGAGCCGACGACCGATGAGCCGGTTGATCCCAAGACGCTGCCGCTCTTTAAGGATCGTCGCGAAGTCATCATGGCGCATGATTCGGGCGCGCTGAAGCCGCACGATCGAATTCGCGTTCGACTCGATGGCTTCTCCGAAGAGGTTAAGAAGGAAACCGGCCCGGTCTCGCCGTTGCCCGAGAATCGTCTCGTCGCGACAACAGTGGGGCGTGTGCTTTTCTCCGACATCCTTCAGCTGGGCATGCCGTTCTACAACTGCCCGCTTGGCAAGAAGGGCGCAGCTCGCGCCATCGACGATTGCTACATGTACTGCGGTCGCGCCAGCACCATTGACTTCCTTGACCGCATCAAGGAAATCGGGTTCAGCCAGTCCACGCTCGGTGGTCTGTCCTTCGGCATCACGGACCTTCGCGTCCCCGACGCCAAGGAATCGCTGATCGCCGATGCGCAGAAGCGTGTGGATCGCGTCGAGAAGAACTACGACCGCGGCATCATCACGCAGCGCGAGCGCTACAACCAGCTCCTGGACATCTGGGCGCACTGCCGCGAGCAGGTCACCAAGAAACTGGTGGACACGCTCAAGCATGACCGTCGCAATCTGTCCACCGGTGAATACACATCAATCGAAGAGAAGGCCGGTGAGCCGTACCTCAACCCCGTGTATTTGATGGCGGACTCCGGCGCTCGAGGCAACGTGTCGCAGATGCAGCAGCTCGCCGGCATGCGAGGCCTTATGGCCAAGCCGTCAGGTGAAATCATCGAGACGCCGATTCGCGCCAACTTCCGCGAAGGCCTGAACGTGCTCGAGTACTTCTCGTCCACGCACGGCGCTCGTAAGGGTCTGGCTGACACGGCCCTCAAGACGGCGGACTCCGGCTACCTCACGCGTAAGCTGTGCGACGTCGCGCAGTCCACGATCGTGAACGAGCCTGACTGCGGCGCCATCAACGGTGTCACCAAGCGCGCGATCTACAAGGGTGAAGAGGTCGATGTGCCGCTTCGCGACCAGATCGTGGGCCGCACCAGCATGCAGGCTATTGCCAATCCCGTCACGGATGAGCTCATCGTCGGCCGATCAGAAATGATCACGCCGGAAGCAGCGCGCAAGATCGAGGAACTTGGCATCGAAGGCGTGCTCGTTCGTTCGCCGCTCACGTGCCAGTCCGAACGCGGCATCTGCGCCACGTGCTACGGCATGGATATGTCCACGGGCAACAAGGTCGAGCGCGGCATGGCGGTCGGCATCATCGCCGCCCAATCGATCGGCGAGCCCGGCACGCAGTTGACCATGCGTACGTTCCACACCGGCGGCATCGCGACGACGAAACTCGTCGAAACCGGCGCCCTCGCGCAGCACAGTGGCGCCATCGAACTCCGTGACTGCAACGAAGTGCCGGTCAAGGACGAGGACGGCAACGATGTGCTCGTCGCCCTCAAGCGAACGGGTGAGTTGGCCATCCTCGACGACAAGGGTCGCGAGCTCGAGAAGTACAAGGTGCCGTACGCGGCATTCATTCTCTTCAAGCCTGGCGAACAGGTGAAGAAGGGGCAGCAGCTCGTCGCGTGGGATCCGCACCGTTTGCCCATCCTCGCTGAGAAGTCGGGTAAGGCCCGCTTCGTCGATATTGAAATCGGCGAGACCGTGCGCGAGGAAGACGCCGGCCGTGGTCAGTCCGCGCTGGTCGTCATCGAGCACAAGGGCGAAAAGCACCCGCAGATCGTCATCGAAGATGAGAACGGCAAGATCCTCGACTTCCACTTCCTGCCCGCCAAGGCGCGCATCGAAGTGGCGAGCGGTCAGGAGATCAAGGCCGGTGAAATGCTTGCTCGACAGCCGCGTTCGGCCGTTGGCTCGCAGGACATCGTTGGTGGTCTCCCCCGAGTCACCGAAATCTTCGAGGCTCGCAAGCCGAAAGATCCGTCCATCCTCGCCGAGATTTCCGGTGTGGTGGAGCTCCTCTCCGACAAGCGCAAGGGCAAGATGACCATTCGCGTCATCACCGATGCGGGCATCGAGAAGGATCACCACGTGCCGCAGGATCGTCACCTGCTCGTGCACGCCGGCGATCGAGTTGTTGCAGGCGACCCGCTCATCGAAGGTCCGCTCGTGCCGCACGACATCCTTCGCATTAAGGGTGAAGAGGCGCTCTACAACTACATGATCGAAGAGATTCAGAACGTCTATCGCGCTCAGGGCGTGCCGATCAACGACAAGCACATCGAAGTCATCGTCGGTCAGATGCTTCGCAAGGTGCGCGTCGAGAACCCCGGCGACACCTACTTCCTGCCGCACGACATCGTGGACAAGCAGCACTTCCGCCGCATCAACATGGATATTGCCCAGATGGGCCGTGTCTCTGAAGCCGGCGGCACGTCGCTCGCGGTGAATTCACTGGTCAGCAAGGATGAGCTCAAGGAAGCGAACGCCAAGGCTGAGCTTGAAGGCAAGGAACCGGCCAAGGCCAAGAAGGCCAAGCCCGCCACCGGCCGAACGCTGCTGCTGGGCATCACGAAGGCGTCGCTCCAGTCCGAGTCGTTCCTCTCTGGCGCATCCTTCCAGGAGACGACGAAGGTGCTCACCGAAGCCGCGCTCCGCGGCGCCGAGGATGAGCTCATCGGCCTCAAGGAAAACGTCCTGCTCGGCCACCTCATCCCGGCCGGCACCGGGTTCCGCGATTACCAGAGCATTCGCGTGAAGGCGCTCGCCGAACCGCCCGTGACCGAAGAAATCGACGAAGAAATGATGCTCGCCGAAGCCGCCGAACGCGCCGAGGCGCTCGGCGCCAGCCGAGACGAGCCGACCAAGCTGCCCGTTGAGCTCGGCGACGCGTTGATCGGCGAATCATCGACGGTCGGCAAGGAGTAATCCGAACCGCGACCGTCAGGGAGCGGCTCAACAATCGACATCAACACTACGCCCGCTGGTCAACCAGCGGGCGTTTTCAATTTTTGAATTGATCAAGTGAGCCGTCGCGAAACGAAAGTGGGGACTACTTGCCCATCAAGAATCGCTTCACGCCATGAATCGTCGCCGCGCGGCCGATGGCGGCGATCGCATCTGTCAGCGGGATTTCCTTCGGGCAGACTTTCACGCAATTCTGCGCCTGACCACAGTGATTGACGCCGCCCGGCGCCATCAATGCGTCGAGTCGTTGGCCCGCGAGCTCTTTGCCTGTTTCATGTTTGTTGAACAAATGAGCCTGCCCGATCGCGTTCGCGCCGACGAATGCCGTATCCCATTTGCCCTCATCCGGCTCAAGCTGGAACTGCGGACATGCTTCAAGGCAGCACCCGCACGTCATGCAGGTCGAAAAGATGTACCGCTCCTGTTGCTGTTGCGGCGTTTCCTTCGGACCGGAGCCGCGATCGTACAAGCCGTCAATGGGCACGTACGCGTCCAGCCGCTTCAATGTCTCAAACATGCGAGCGCGATCGACCCAGAGGTCCCGAACCACCGGGAATTTCTGCATCGGCTCAAGTGAAATCTCGTCGCCATGGTTCGGCGCGATCGTGTCAATGAGGGCCGAACACGCCTGCCTCGCCTTGCCGTTGACATTCATGGTGCAGGCGCCGCAGACTTCTTCGAGGCACCCCGAATCCCAGACGACCGGCGTGGTGCTGCGGCCTTCACTCGTGACCGGATCAGCCGCGATGCGCTGAAGGCACGCGAGCACATTGGCGCCTTCGCCCTTGATCACTTCAACATCAAAGCGTTCCCAGCGAGACGGCTTTCCTGGACCATCGCAACGCTTGATGCGAAAGTGAACGGTCCGCTTGGCGCCGATTTCATTGGATGTGTCGCTGCTGCTTGTTGCGGGATGCGTCATCGTGCTTCATCAACTCCGTGCTTCGGAAGAGGCCGAAATCAGGCCGTGGCAACCGCTTCTTTGGAAGTCGTCTCTTTCTTGTCGTCCGGGCTGCTGTCCGTCTTGCCGTACGTCCGGGCCCGCGGCCGCACCAGGGGAGTGACAACCTCGCGAAACTCAATGCTCGGGCGACCCGTCGCGGAGTCGTACGAAGCGACCGTCGTCTTGAGGAAGTTCGCGTCATCGCGGTCCGGATAGTCGAGTCGGTAGTGGGAGCCGCGGCTTTCCTTTCGCTGGATGCCGCCGGCGAGAATGACTTCAGCCAGCTTGATCATGTCCGCGAGCGAACGCGTGAATGACAGATTCTGATTCGTCCACATGGCTGCGTCGGACAGCGCAGCGCGGGCGCACCGCTCGTCAAGCTCCTGAATCTTGGCGAGCGCCTGCTCAAGCCGCTCGCCCGTCTTCACGACGGTGGATGCGTCCGTCATTTCCTTGCCGAGCTCTTGCGCGATGCGGTAGGGATTGACGTCATCGGCCATCGCCCCGGATTCCGCGCGAGACTGGAGCGCATCGACCTTCTGCTCCTCTTGCTTCACCACCTGATCGAACACACCCGCCGCCACATCGTCCGGCCCCGGCGCTTCATCGCGCACGTAGTTGGCGATGCCAACGCCCGCGAAGAGCCCGTCAAAGATGCACGAGAGCAGGGCGTTGGCGCCGAGGCGCGTGGCGCCGTGGTAGGCGAAATTCACTTCGCCCAGCGCGTACAACCCGGTGATATTGGTCTGCATCGTGTTCGTCGCGCCAAGCTTCATGCCGACGACGCGTTCGCGACCTGAGTCGCGATCCATGACCGCATGGGCGGCTCGCTCCTCCGCCGTAAATGTGGTCCACAACCCGCCCATGGTGTAGTGCATGGCGGGGAAGATCTTCATGGGCATGTCGCGCGGGTCTTCGCCGGCGAACTTTTCGTAGATCTCAAGAATGCCCCGCAGCTTGCGATCGAGTTCCTCGCGCGGCTTATGGGTCAGGTCGAGGTAGACCATGTTGTCGCTGCCGATGCCCATGCCTTGATTCACGCAGACATCGAAAATCTCGCGGCTGGCAATATCGCGGGGCACCAGGTTGCCGTACTTTGGGTACTTCTCTTCAAGGAAATACCAGCGTTCTTCCGCGGGAATGTTGCGCGGATCGCGAGAGTCGCTTTTCTTTCGAGGCACCCAGACCCGACCGCCTTCGCCTCGCGCGGATTCACTCATCAGGCGGCACTTGTCCGCGCCGGGAATGGCCGTCGGGTGAACCTGAATCATCTCACCGTTGGCGTAGTAGGCGCCCGCCTGATAGCAGCGCGCCGCCGCGGAACCGGTGCACGATACGGAATTCGTTGACTTGCCGAACACGAGTCCGCATCCGCCCGTCGCGATTGCCACCGCGCCGGCGCGGAACGCGCGAATCTGCATCGTTCGCAGATCTTGTGCGACGATGCCAACGCAAGTCGGCTCTCCGTTCACATCTTCAATGACGGGCCAGAGGAATTCCCAGAACTCGTACTTCGTCACCGAGCCTTCAGACTCAGCGCGGCGAACCTGCTCATCCAACGCGTAGAGCAACTGTTGTCCGGTGGTCGCGCCGGCAAAGTGCGTTCGCTTGAAGAGGGAGCCGCCGAAGAGTCGCAGGTCGGGGTAGCCTTCAAAGGTGCGGTTGAATGGCACGCCCATGCGATCGAGCAGGTCGATCACTTTCGGCGCCCAGTGCGTCATCTCATAGACGGGGGGCTGGTCGGCGAGGAAGTCACCGCCGTAGAGCGTTTCATCCATGTGCGCCCACTCAGAGAAACCCTGCTGCCGGGCCACTTCGTTGCAGGCGTTGATGCCACCCTGCGCACACACCGAGTGAGACCGCTTCACCGGCACGAGTGAAAACAGATCGACATGGACGCCTTGCTCGGCCAAACGCGCCGAAGCCGCCAATCCTGCAAGGCCGCCGCCAACGACGATCACCCGATTGTCTGAGCGTTCCGAACTACCCATGCTTATTCCTTCTCACTCACGTCCGTCATCGCCATGTTGGCGTCCATTTCCGGTGTGTCTGCGCCGTGCTCGCCATTGACCATTAACTCCGCCAGTTGCGCCTCGGCCGGATCCAGCGTTGCAAATCCGATCACCGCCGACCACGCCATCAGCATGAGCGCAGCGCCAAGCCCGGCGCACGCGATGCCCCAGCGCCGTTGGGCGCGCTGCGTCACCGTGATGCCCCACGTGATGGCGGCAGTCCACAACCCATTGGCCAGGTGAAACACCAGCAACGAAACGCCGACCATGTACCCGATCGAGACGAGAAGCCCCGCGGTCGTCATGCCGTCAACGCCGCCCTGAAGCGCCGCCGCCATCGTGGACGCGGCGAATTCGCCATCCCACTTGGTCCCGCCGGGGATGAGAAACGTCCATCCCCATCGCAGCGTCGCCACGTGATAGAAGATGAACACGATGCCGACATACCCGCTGATGCGTTGCAGCGTGTATCGCCAATTGTCCTGATGCGGATAGCGCGTGAGGTTGGAGCGTCCCGTCGTCGCGTAGTACACGCCAAGAATCGAGTGAAACGCGATGGGGAGCCACAATCCGAAAATCTCAATCAGAATGAGAAACGGAATGCTGTGAATGAAATTCACTTCGTGCTGAAACGTCGCCGCGCCCGGATGCACATCGTCGTATCGGGATCGATTCAGGATGCCCCACACCACGCTTGAATTCGTCGTGAGGTGGGAAATCAGAAAGACGCCGATGGGCACAACACCGGAAAGCGAATGCAAACGGCGGAGCAGAAAATGATGCCGCTCCATGAAGGATCCGGATTCGGTCACGTTGAGAGTCCTCATTCAGCCGTGAATTCGAGCCGTGCGTCGATTTCGATGCAGGCGCGTTTCATCCACCATCGGCGATTCACCCATCGCCTGAACAACAGGAGCCATCACGCCGGCGGCGTGCTCTCGCCGCCTTCGCCTGATTCCTCGTCCTGTGCCGCCGCGACGCCCTGAACAATCTGCACGAAGCGAACCCGGAGTTCGTGGACCACACCCGTCAGCTCCTTGGATTCCTCCTCGGTGAGGTTGCCCTTCGTCTTCTCCTCAAGCACGGCCAGCAGGTCGATGTAGTGGCGCGCGTATTCCGGGGCGAAGATGGCCCGGCCCTGCTCATCGGGGAACGCCCCGAGGTACATCATGGCCTGCGTCGCCATGGATCCGACGAGGCCTCGAAAATCGGCGTTGGGGAGTCCGCCCTCGCCACCCGCGCCCTCGGCCTCGGTCGCCTGTTCGGCTTCGACGAGACGCTCCTTCTCCTTCTGAGCCTCGGCTTTCCAGTCGCTGTCAACGATGATCTTCGGCTGCTCGCCGCCGTCATCGCCTCCGCTCGGATCAATAATCTTCGCCATCCGGCGCTCCTCGAATCTTGGTGGTTCGTTTGAAATCTCAACCCAGTGTAGGTCAAGCTTGGCGAGGGCGCATTCGCGACGTAGCATCGTGTGCGCTCAACCGTGAGCCTGTCCCGGCGATGCGTAGGAGGCGCCTGATGCCGCACAATGTTCCATGGCGTGTGATGTGTGGAGCCGCCGTCGTTGCGGCTGCGGTCTTCGCGATGGGCTGCGCTTCGAGCCGTACGAAACACGTCGAACTGCCGGACCCGCTGGAATTGGCTGAGTCGGAGGAGGCAACGCCCCCCGAGTCAGTCAGCTTGGATCCGATGTCCCCGGGACTGCGGCCGACAGCGAGCCCCGAAGGGCCGACAATCGTTCCGCCAACATCGACCGGCCAGGCCGCAACTGTGGTTAATCCGCCGCCGCCGCGCCCGACCATCAGTTCGACTCCGCGACAAGTGTCCGCATCGCCACAAAGGCCGACGGAGCGCGTGCCCATTGACGCCATGGTCGGAGAGATCAACGGGCGACCGCTCTTCGCATCTGACTTCTTTACCCCGATGGACGCGCGCCTCCGCGCCGAGGCTGAACGGCGCACCCCTGAAGAATGGCTCCGCTTTGCACGAACTGAGATTCAGCAGGCCCTGCGCGATCGTATTCGCGATGAACTGCTTCTGGCCGAAGTGCAGGCGTCCCTGTCGCCCGAGCAACGCGCCGGCGTCGTGAATTTTGTGCGCACCCTCCGCCAGAACCTCATTAGTGAATCTCGTGGCAGCAAAGAGTTCGCCGAGCGACGATTCCTTGAAGAGGAAGGACTCACACTTGAACAGGCGGTGCAGGCGCGGCGCGATGAGGAGCTCATTCGCTCCTGGCTGCGCCAGATTCTCCAGCACAAGATCTATGTGCCATGGCGCGATATCCGGCAACGATATGAACGCGACTTTCTTCAGTACAACCCGCCGGACACCGCGGTGTTTCGAGTGATTCGAGTTCGCGCTTCGAGTGATGTCGCTGTCGAAAGTGTGACGACCGCGCTCGAACAGGGCGAGCCCTTTGAAGAGATTGCGACTCAGTTCAGCAATTACGAAGCCAACAACAACAATCGTTTCGAATCACTCATGCCCGCTAGTGAAGATGAGGAAGCGGTGTTTTTCGCACCGGAAAACCTCAATTCTGCAGCGCAGCAACTCGAGGTCGGCGACTGGGCGGGTCCGATCGAGGTTGGCTCCAGTCTGTACTGGATCAAACTGGAAGAGATTCGCGTTCGTCGCCAATCGCTGTATGACGTGCAAATCGCCATCAAGCAGCAACTGTTCGGCGAGCGCGTGCGCACGGCTGAACAGGAGTACTTCGAAAAACTCCTGGAGCGAAGCGGACTCGGCCACGCAACGCGTGAGATCCAGCGAATTGAAACGCGGCTCTTTGAGATCGCGGCTGATCGGTATCTGCTCACAAAGTTGAATTGAGGCGGTTGTGCGCATCGGATGGCGTGCTCGACAGCCGCGAAATCCGCGGCAACTCGGCGCAGCAGGGGAGCGGCTCGCGCGCCGCCGCTTACGCGCCGACCGATACCGAATCCTCGCCAGGAACCTTCGCACTCGGACCGGCGAACTGGACATCGTCGCCCTGGCGCCGGACGGATCGACCGTTGTGTTTGTGGAAGTGAAAACGCGTGTCATCCGAGATGATCGCCAGACGCCGCCGCCGGAATCACAAATCACGGCGCATAAACGTCGAAAACTTCTTCAGCTTGCGCAGCGCGTCGCATCGCAGCAGGGCTGGTCGGATCGCCCACTCCGGATTGATGTCATCGCGATTGACTGGCCGACGGACGGACGCCCGGATGTGCGCCATTACGTCAACGCCGTGACGCGCTAGGCGGGAAATTCCAAGGCGCAATCTTTCGAGTCAGATGCGCTGGATTCAGGTTTGGACTTGCCGGCCAGTCGGAGCGTCATTTCCGCCGCCGAGTCCGGATCCATCCGGAGTGGAACGATCAGACTGAACATGGAGCCGCGGCCTTCTTCGCTGATCAGCTGAATCTCACCCTGAATCATCTGCGTCAACTCTCTGGCGATTGCGAGCCCCAGTCCCGTACCCGCGTGCAGTCGCGTGTGACCACTCTCGATTTGCGTGAATTTCTCGAAGATCCGTTCCTGGTCTGCCCGCGCGATGCCGGGACCGGTGTCAATCACGCTGACCCGAACGCGCGCCTCGCCATCACCGGCAATAAGCCGCTCGCTGCGGAGCGTGACTGAGCCGCCTTCAGGTGTGAACTTGACGGCATTGGACAGGAAATTGAATACGACCTGCTGAAACTTTCGAGGATCCGTTTCGATGATGGGTGTCTCATCAATCGCGCCGCCGGCGCGGCTGCCCGATGTTTCATACAGCACGGTGATTCGCTTTCGCTCGGCTTGCGGCCGAATCAATGCAATCAACCCGTCGCACGCCTCTGACACATTCATCAATTCGACATGCAGGTCCATCTTGCCCGCTTCAATCTTCGCCATGTCGAGCAACTCATTGATCATTTCGAGCAGGCTGCGACCCGCGGCGACGATGTTGTCGAGGTATCGCTTTCGCTTGTGCCATTCCTCATCATCCTGCGTCTGATCCGCGCGAAGATCTCGCTGAGCAATTTCTTGCAGCAATTCGGCAAAGCCAATAATTGAATTTAAAGGCGTGCGCAGTTCGTGACTGACCGCCGCGATGAAGTCGCCTTTGAGTTTCGCCGCTTCATGCAGGGCAAGATTGGCTTGCTCAAGCCGCGACACTTTGAGATCAAGCGATTGATTCGCGCTTCGAAGCTGCTCACGCTTCTCCTCAAGCCCTGACAACATGCCGTTGAACGCATCGGCGAGTTGTTCGAATTCATCACCGGTCTTGATGTCCGCGCGAGCCTCAGGATCGCCCTCGATGATTCGCTCCGCCGTGTCGCGAAGCGATCGAACAGGGGAGAGGATGAGACGAGTCGTAATAAGATAGAACACAAGCACGGCCAAACCGCCGGCCATGAGCCCTGCGCCCAGGAGAAACAACCGATTCAGGAAGAGACGACCAGCCGCGCGCGGCGCCCGGTGCCGGACCACCACGATCGATTCAGGCGCGCCGGCCTCATCGCGCACAACGCGCGCGAGTCGATACACACGATCACCCTGATCCCAAATGGATTCACTGTGCTCTTCGAGCGACTCATCAGCGTTGAACTGCTCGAATGCGGCCTCCACGAACTCATCGCGTTCGATGGCCGCCGCGGCGCTGGCGGAGATGCGCTGGACGACGAGATCGCCCGGCGCCGCCGCCTCCGCCGCTGCGAAATCACGCAGGGCGCCCAATTCGCTCTCATCAATCATTCTGCCAACGCGCAGCCACGGCCCAATAAGCGCGGCAGAGACAATCAGCACCACGGCGACGCCGAAGAGGAGCTGACATTTGTTGGCAAGCGAAATGCCTCGGGCCATCAACGCAGTGTAGCCGCGCTCAACTGAAGACTCTGGCGTCAGTCGCTGGACGATGGGGAGGCGGCGGTGTCGCGCCAGTCCAGATGCGGCCCGTCCCCCCAGAGCATTTCCAGGTCATAGTGCGCGCGCATCTGCGGCTCAAAGACGTGGACGACAACATCGACGAAATCAAGGACAACCCAGGTGGAGGAGGGATCTTTCGCGCTTCGAAAGACGTCCTCGCCAAGCTCCTTCACTGCGTCTTCAGCCTTGTGAGCCGCCGTGCGCATCTGGCGATCGCTCGTGCCCGAGCCGACGACGATGAAGTCCGTCACCTGGCTCACATTGCGCACGTCGATCACGACGATGTCTTCGCACTTCGCCTCATCAAGCCCTCGGGCAGCGGCGAGCGCAACACGCTTCGCTCCGTCTGACCGTCCCTCATCCGTGGAGACGTCCGGGGCCATCATCCGAGTCCGAGCATGGATCCGAAGATCGGTCCGAATTTCACCACAAGTCCGGCGAACACGACCGAGACGATCGAGATCAGCTTGATCAGGATGTTCAGTGACGGGCCGGAGGTGTCCTTGAATGGATCGCCCACGGTGTCGCCGACGACCGTCGCCTTGTGATCCTCGGAACCCTTGCCGTAGACGTACGTGTCGCCCTCGCCGGCGGCCTGCAACTCCTGGGCACGCGCATCGATGGCGTCACGGATTTCGTGTGGAACAACCTGACGCTTGGCTGAGTCGTTGATGAAGTCGTTCGCGGTGATGCGGCCGTAGCTTTCGATCAGCTTCTTGGCGTTGTCCCACGCGCCGCCGGCGTTCGCCATGAAGATGGCGACAGCGAAACCAGCGGTCAGACCGCCGGCCAGCATGCCGACCACGCCGGGCACATTCAGCACCAGGCCGACCGCAATCGGAATAACGATCGCCAGGATGGCGGGGCGAACCATCTCACGCTGCGCGGCAGCCGTCGAAATCGACACGCACTCGGCGTAATCGGGATACGTCGTACCCTCGAACTCGACGATCTTCGGCCACTGCTCGGGGTTCGCGATCTGCTCTTCGCTGAGACCCTGCTTGCGGAACGCTTCGCGCATCTTGCCGAATTGGCGACGCGCTTCCTTCATCATTTCATTCGCGGCGCGACCAACAGCGTTCATGGTCAACGCACAGAAGAGGAACGCGAGCATGACGCCGATGAACAACCCGCCGAGCACCTTTGGATTCAGGAGCGTGACGTCGTAGAACGACAGCACATCGCTGATCGTCGCGTTGGCGGTTGTGACCAGCCTGAAGTCAAGGCTTTCACCGTCGGCGCCTGGCCCGACGACGTGAACCTGCGGCGCTGTGCGAATGTCATCCAGCGAGACTTCGTCGCCATGGATGTCGATGGGCGCGGCGCTGAAGGTCTGACCCGGCTCGAGCGAACGGAACTGAGCTGAAGGAATTTCGTTGCGGTTCGTCAGGATGGCGCCGCTGTAGTAGGTGTCGCCATCGACGCCGCGGCCTTCAGCGACGATCGCAAATCGACCGTAGCCCTGATAGACCACATACGGGCGATCGGACGAGTCCGGCGCCTGAATCGTTGATGCATTGGATTGCGCGTATGAAACCGCCTGGCTGTTCAACTGCGTCTGCACGATCTGCACGTACGCGGCGAAGAGCGCCAACGCCGTCAACGCCGCTGAGCCAATCGCGAAGCCCTTGCCCGTCGCAGCGGTCGTATTGCCAAGCGAATCAAGCATGTCCGTGCGCTCACGAACGTGGGGGGGCTGACCCGTCATTTCGGCGTTGCCGCCGGCGTTGTCCGCGATCGGGCCGTATGCATCTGTCGCCAGCGTGATGCCGAGCGTCGCCAGCATGCCGACAGCGGCGATACCGACGCCGTAGAGACCCATCAGGAAGTTCTCTCCACCGCCAGAGAATGCGAATGCAGCGGTGATGGCAACAACGACCGTGACCAGCGCGGCCCATGTGGACTTCATGCCTTCGGCAATGCCCGCGATGATGACCGTCGCAGGACCGGTGATCGCCTGCAACGCGATCTTGCGCGTCGGCGGGTGCTCGTAACTGGTGTAGTACTCCGTGGCGAAGGCAATCACGAGACCGGCCACCAGACCGGACACGATGGACAACCCGATGCCCCACCAACGAATACCGGCCGCCTCCATCAGCGAGCCGCCGACGTCAGAACCAGGCGAGAGAAGCGCCCACAACAACCCGAACGCAGCGACGCCAATCAGGGCGGACGCGACCCACACACCCGTGTGTAGGCTCTTCAACAGCTTCGCGAAGGAAGCGCCTTCTTGCGCCTTGACGGTGAAGACGCCGATGATTGAACAGAAGATGCCCATGCCCGCGAGCGCGATCGGCGCAACAGCCAGCGTCATCGCCAGGATTGCTTTCTGCGCTGCATCCAGACCGGGAATCGTGAATGCCGCGGCGGCGCCAAGCGCCATCGTCGCGAGCATTGAGCCGTAGTACGACTCGTACAAGTCAGCGCCCATACCGGCGACGTCGCCGACGTTGTCGCCAACGTTGTCAGCGATGGTTGCCGGGTTGCGGGCGTCATCTTCAGGAATGCCGGCTTCAACCTTGCCGACGAGGTCAGCGCCGACGTCAGCGGCCTTCGTATAGATGCCGCCGCCGACGCGGGCAAAGAGCGCCTGCGTTGAGGCGCCCATGCCGTAGCTCAGCATCACTGTGGTCAGGATGCGAAGGTCGTTGCCGCCCATTTCCATCGCGTTGAGCACGAGGAACCAGACAGAGACGTCGAGCAGCGCAAAGCCGACAACGACCAGACCCATGACGGCGCCTGATCGGAACGCAACGCGCAGCGCGTCGTTCAGTGATTCCTTTGCAGCCGCCGCGGTTCGAGCGGAAGCATTGGTCGCCATCTTCATGCCGAACCAGCCGCACAAGCCGGAGAGGAGTCCGGCAATCGGCACACCCAGCATGGAGAGTCTCGGCTGCAGCCCGAGCCCGAAGCTCATGGCGCCGAGCACAATGACGAGTGCGACAAAGACCATCGCGACGACGCGATACTGACGGCCGAGGTACGCCATGGCGCCGTCACGCACCGCCTGAGCGATGCGGATCATTTCACTGTCGCCTTCCGATCGCGTCATCACAGAGCGCGAAAACACCAGCGCCATGATCAGCGCGGTGATCGCGCCGGCGGGACCGAAGTAGTACCACATCGGGATGTCAGTGATCGACGCGAGCGTCAACACGTGTGACGTGTTCACGGTGTGTGCTCCAAAGCGAAGGGGAAATGCATGGAATCAACGGCGCATCGCGAGCGCCCGGCCCCGGGCGCACCATCGCAATGTCCGATCGATCGCGTGTGCGCGAACTGAAAGCTCAGTCGCTGCGATCTCGACGTGCCAGACTCAGGAAACGGTGTCGCGGCGCTTGTCGCTCTTGCGGGCGCGGCGACGGCGGCGCTCGGAAGGCTTCTCAAAGAACTGCTTGCGCTTGATGTCCTTGTTCAGTCCTTCTTTTTCGCAGAGCTTCTTGAACCGGCGCATCATCTGCTCAACCGGCTCGCCGCTGCGTGCTTTGATTCGAATCGCCATACGTTCTGTCGCCTCGTTTCCTGACCGAAAAACACCGGATGCGTCGCCGACCCATCCAGGGCCGGCACGCTGCCAAACTCATGAACCTCACAGCCTCAGCGCCGTCGGGGAAGCTCAATGCGAGCCCAGGGGCGCTTCAACCCGCTGAGCCCGTCCTGCCGAGAGGGACACCCCGTTCGCAGGACCGACGCTGCGGGGGCGAAGTATGGCGGCTACCGCTCTGAATGGCAAACGGCCGAATGACCGGATGACCTCGGCCGCCTACCAATCACTCGCCCATGCCCAAGCCCCGTCGAATCCTGGTCGATGCCTACAACGTCCTGCACGTGACCGGCGTCCTCTCGCCTGAAGTCGCTGGACCCGACCTCCAGGATCTCGCCGAGTTGATCGCCCTGAGTCGATGGGCGTCGATCCCTGCCCAACTCATCTGCGACGGGAAGGCCACCAAGGCCGCCAAACCGCCTCGCGGCGTCAAGATCGTCTACGCCGGTGCGGGCAAAGACGCAGATTCACTGATTGAGTCCCTCATCGAGCGAGACACGGCCCCGCGGAGTCTCCGCATTGTGAGTTCGGATCGCCGGCTGCGCAATGCCGCCCGACGCCGCAAGGCCAGCTGGATGTCCAGCGAGGATTTCCTTCGGGCGCTCAACCACGATGCCGGGCGCCCATCCCGGGGCAAGCTCTCAAGCGGAAAACCGCCCGCTCCGGTCCCCGAGGGCAGCGTCGAGCGGTGGCTTGCGGATTTGGGGGTCGAACCGAATGACCCGCTCCGGCAGATTCAGTCCGCTGCGGGCGACGACGTCTCGATGAACGGCCAACCCAATGGCCGACGCACGCCGAAACAGACACCGCTCCCAGCCATCGAACACGACCCCGTGATCGAAGAAGCGCTCAATGAGTGGCGGAATGAGCTGGACCGAGACGATTTAGACATGAGCCGATGGATTGCAGGAGTCGAGCCTATTCACGATCCGGACGAGTCGCCGCCATCTTCCTGATGATGGGGGCGGTCGTGCTCACCGCATGCAAGCCGAGCTTGCGTGTGCATGGTGACTCACGAATTCACGCGAGCTATCGAACCGGGTCGCTGAACGCGTCGGTGCCGATCGAATTTGACGTGCTCACCGTGGCCGCCGCAGGCGAAGCAGCCCTTCTTGAACGCGGCTATGTCATCGCGCGCCGGGAGGGGACCCAGGGCCGCATGACCATCATTGCAGACACGCCTGCGGGCGCAGAGCGACAGTGGATTGAGCGGACTGTCATCTTCAAGGCCGCCCAGCGCAATCGCGGATCGCACATTGAGATTTCTGTCCGGCCAATTCCGAATGAGCCTGAAACGCGCGCCGTGCTCGATGGCACGCTGCTCAGACTCGGACTCTGACGCCGCTTAGCGCTGGTCCATCGGGACGTACGGCTGGTCGTGCGGCCCGACGTAATCCGCCTTGGGACGGATCAGGCGGTTCGCTTCGAGCTGCTCGAGCGCGTGACCAGTCCAGCCAGCAATTCGTGACAACGCAAACATCGGCGTGAAGAGATCCAGCTTCAGACCGATCGAGTGGTACGTCGTCGCCGAATAGAAATCGACGTTGGGATAGATGCCCTTGGCCGCGACTTCGCGCTCCATCACCTGCTCGACTTTGTGCGACTTCTCATAGAGGTCGGCGTTGCCGGTGTCCTCGGCGAGCTTCTTCGCAAGCGTCTTGAGGTAGGTCGCTCGGGGATCGTACGCCTTGTAGACGCGATGCCCGAAGCCCATGATGCGCTCCTTGCGCTCCAGCTTGCCCATGACGAATGGCTCGACATCAGCGACGGATCCCACGTCATTCAACATGACCATGACGCCTTCATTGGCGCCGCCATGCAGCGGGCCGCGAAGGGCGCCAATGGCGCCGGTAATCGCGGAGTAAATATCGCTCAGCGTCGAGATAATGACGCGGCAGGCGAACGTCGAGGCATTGAGGCCATGATCCGCGTGCAGAATCATGCACGCATCAAAGGCGCGCTCCATGGTGGACGTCGGCTTCTCGCCATTGAGCATCCACAGGAAGTTGGATGCAAAGGACAGTGATGCGTCCGGCTCGATCAGGTCGAGGCCGCGGCGGCGACGATCAAACGCCGCGACGATGGCGGGCGCCTGCGCGAGAATGCGAAGCCCCTTGTCGCGAACGTTGTCGAGGTCCGTGCTGTTGGGGTCGCTGTCTTCAAGCGCCAAGGATGACACGATCGTGCGAAGCACGTGCATCGGCTGGGCCGATGTGGGCATCTGCTCGATCAGCGCCTTGGTCTTGTCGCCGAGCGCGTAATTGGCCCGAAGGGACTTGTTGAAGGATGCGAGTTCATCCGACTTGGGGAGTCGCTTATTCCAGAGAAGGAAGACGGTCTCCTCGAACGTCGAGTGTCGCGCCAGCGGGTCGATCGCAATGCCGACGTACTCCAGCACACCCTTGGCGCCGTCGATGAACGACATCTCAGTTTCAGCGGCGACGACGCCCTCAAGGCCCTTTGCGGCGGTGGACATGGCCAGGCCAATCCTCTCTCTGCATAAGTTGACGAACGGAATCGACTGGATCCGCGCCGGTCTCGCATAGGCGACCTGGCCGGTCCACGTGACTCCCAAGTGGAGTCTGGGGACTATAAGGGCCGCTGGCGAGCCCAGCAAGAATCGGACGGCCGCCTGAACAACGCCGAATCCCGATTCCATCGCTTCAAGCGTCGTTTCGACACCACGGCCCGAAAGACCCCGCTCATGCTCATTCACGGCCTGCTGCTCATGGATCCCGATGCGCCTCCGGCGCCGGGGTGGATTCGTGTCGAATCGGGGCGGATCGTTGAATTTGAACTGACTGGCGAGGCGCCCCCCGATATTGCGCCGCTTATCGGCGGGCCGGGGCGGCTGATCATTCCTGGGTTTATCGATGCGCACACGCATCCGCCGCAGTTTGACTGCATCGGATGCGACGGCATGCCGCTGTTGCAGTGGCTCGAGACGGTCATTTACCCGGCGGAAACATGGTGGGGGCGGGGGGCGGCCCGGGCGCTCATGCGTCGGGCGCTTCGAGACATGCTCCTTCAGGGAACCGTTGGATTCGCGGGCTACCTGACCAGCCATGCCCAGTCCGCTCACGACGCCATCGCCGCGGCGAAGAACTCGACGCACATGCGAATGCTCGTCGGTCGAGTCGCGATGGATCGCGGCGCCCCCGATTCACACATCGTGGAAGATCAATGGCGTGCACAGCGAACGCCTCGAACCCATGTCGCACTCCCCGATGATCCTGACCCGCGTGTCGATATTTCGATCAATCCCCGCTTTGCGCCGACGTGCTCAGACGAATTGCTCGCCGAGTGCGGCTGGGCGATTGAAGACCGCCCAGACCTCTGGACGCAAACACATCTGGCTGAATCCATTGCGGAATGCGAGCTGGTTCGATCGCTCTTTCCCGACCACGCGCATTACACAGCCGTGTATGACCGGTCGGGCCTGTTGAACCGTCGCACGCTCCTGGCCCACTGTGTTCACCTTGTTCGCGAAGAATGGGAACTCATCGCGGAACGACAGTCCGTTGTCGTTCACTGTCCGACGGCGAATCTCTTCCTCAACTCGGGGTTGTTCGATCTGGACACGGCGCGATCGCATGACGTTCGTTTTGCGCTTGGCTCTGATGTCGGCGCCGGGCCGGATGTCGCCATGCCGCGCGTCGCCCGGGCCATGATCGAGACGGCCAAGACTCGCAAGTCGATGGGCGCCGGCGGGCGGCATGTCCCAACGCCTGCCGAGGCGTTTCGTTGCATCACGTCGGGGAATGCCGATGCGCTGGGGTGGTCTGATTGCGGCCGAATCGCCAAAGGCGCCTGGGCCGATCTCCTGATACTCAACATCCCAGAGACCTGGCACGACGAGCACCTCATTGGCCGATTGCTCTACGCCTGGTCGCCAACGCTCATCGAACACCGCGTCATTGCGGGATCCCTGGCTGACCCCGCTACGATCTGACTCCAGTGCTCATCCCACTCGGAACAGATCGACCGCTTCGGCGCCCCACGCTGATCAATCACGTGCTGATTGGTCTGTGTGTCGCCACGTTCATTGTCGATCTCCTCATGCAACGGTTCGCGCCAGACACATTCGCATTGGCGAGGCAGAATCTCTGGCTCTACGGCGATGACCTGAAACCCTGGACGTTCATCACCTATCAGTTCCTGCACGGCGGCTTCCTGCACCTCCTGGGCAACATGCTGTTCCTGTACGTGTTCGGTCCGAATCTCGAGGATCGGCTGGGTCGCTGGTGGTATCTCGCCTTCTATTTGGTCGGCGGCGCGATCGCAGGCGGCGCCCATGCGCTGTGGACGCCCGAGGCGCCTGTCGTCGGCGCCAGCGGGTCCATCTCCGCGGTGACCGGCGCCTTCCTCGTGTTCTTTCCGCGCACGATTGTGCGCGTCTTCATTTTCTTTTTCATCATCGGCGTCATTCAGATTCCCGCATCGTGGTTCATCGGGTTTCAGATCTTCCTCAACATCTTCTATCAGGGCCTGGGCGGCGACAGCAATGTCGCGTACCTCGCGCACCTCGGCGGCTACGCATACGGATTCGCTGTGGCGTTCGCGCTGCTTGCAACGGGCGTTATTGCACGTGAGCCGTATGACCTCTTCAGCATGGGACGGCAGGCCAAGCGACGCCGCGCATTTCGAGAGCTCACATCCAAGGGCCATGATCCGTGGGGCGGCCGAGCGCCGGGCCGCGCCCATGCGCGTCGCGACTCGAAAGCGGACAAGAAATCCGAAGAACTCGCAAAACGTCGGGCCGAAGTCAGCGAGATGATCTCCGCCGACGACATCGCCGCCGCGGCCTCGCTGTACGCCAAACTTTGTGACGACTTCGACCGGCCGACGATGAGCAGAGATGCGCAATTGGCGCTTGCCAACTACAACATGCAGCATGGCGAGCACACTCGCGCCGCAACTGCGTATGAAATCTTCCTAGAGAAACACCCCCGCGACAGCGAAGCGCCCCATGTGCAGCTTCTGCTCGCGTTGCTCTACACGAGATATCTGAATCGACCAAACGATGCGACTCGACTGTTGACTGATCTCGATGATCGACTGCGAACGGATGACGAGCGCACACTGGCCGCGTCGCTTCGTCAGGAAGCCGCGAACAACGAGGTGGCGTCGTGACGCACCCGCACCGAACTCGGATCAAAATCTGTGGCGTGCGAGACGCAGAAACCGCACGTGTGGCCACCGAAGCCGGCGCTGATGCGATCGGATTTGTATTTCACGAGCAATCGCCGCGATACATCGAACCGATCGACGCGTGGACCATCATCCGTCAACTGCCGCCATTTGTTGCGTCTGTTGGACTCGTGGTAGACCAGTCATTCGCCGACTTTGGCGCCATTGAAGAGCAGTGCCCGACGGACTACATGCAACTCCATGGCGCCGAAACTCCTGAATTGGCTCGACAGTGCGGTCCCCGAATCATCAAAGCAATTCAGTTTGATGAATCCACTTTCGCGAATGATCTCACGACGTGGAATGACGTTGATGAAGTTGACGCCATTCTGGTCGATGGCTCCGCGGGTGGAATGGGCAGCGCTTTCGACTGGTCAAAATTGGAGGCGGCGCAGGCAACCCTGCGCAAGCCGCTGATTCTCGCAGGCGGGCTAACCGTCGAAAACGTGGGTGACGCGATCAGGACAATCAGACCGTTCGCAGTTGATGTGTCCAGCGGTGTCGAGCATGAACGCGGCGTCAAGGACCATGCGCTGATCCATGCGTTTTGCCACGCCGTTCGATCGGCCGACAACGATCTCACGTAATCGCGATCAGCGTCACTCGCCCCGCGGCGATGATGCGCTCGACTGCCAGGCGTCCAGCTCAGGCGGAATCAACTCCGCAAATTTGCGCAACCGTGCAATCGATGCTTCCGCCCGGTCAAACCGCAGCGCGCCCGGGTACACCAGGACCAACCAGCCATTCATCAAGCGCCAGATCACCGATGGCTTGGACATGATGTGCCGCTGGAGTGCGGGCGACAGCAGCACCAACGCAAAATCAGGGTCATGCGTTGTCACGCGAAATCGACGATTGAACTCGGGCAAATCGAATTGAAGATCGCGCGAGCCAAACATCCGACGCAGAGCGGCGCCCAACCCGCTTTTTCGCCGAACGGTCAGGCTCGGCCATGGGGGCGTTTCCAGCGCAAAGACGCTTCGATACACCGGCGCCGCGGTGGAGCCCGTGTGAATGATGTGGACGTGCTCAAAGCCAATCAGGCGCCGGCCATCGATCTCGCCCTCGATAACTGATTTGATCTTGCCACTGCTCTTAATCTCGGGAAGGTCGTGGAACAGCGCTTTCACGACGCCTTCGTCGGTCGCGCGCACTGAAAAGCCTGTGACTTCGCGAAAGTTGGTCAGCGATGTTTGACGCCGCTCGCGTCGGCGTCGGTGCGATGAAACGCCGACAATCGTCAAGACCGCGACAACAGCAACCACCAGAACCACGGTCGCCATCGCGATTGAACGTGCGCCAGGACCGCTGGAGCGGGCCACCACCATCAGCGCGACGAAGCCGGCCACCATCGAGATGATCGCCAGCCGCCACCCGTCCTTCGAACGAGCACGTTCGCGCTGACGATCGTCAGATTCAAGAGTCACGTGAGCGGCTCAAACCGAACGCCGGGCTCAATATCGAAACTCACCATCTGATCCGGCTTGAATGACACCGCTCGCTGCAGGGCGTTCGTGCGGCACACGATCGGAATCGGCGCCTTCACGGTGGTCGTGTCATTAATTTCATCAATCGTGATGACCCGACCCTGAATCCGACGCGGGCGGCCATTGACAGGCTCGATGTAGCGCCCGCCGGCGGCGATGACGTCGATGCGCCGCGCCGAAGCCCGGAGCCGCCCTCGCAACCTTGCGCCGGTCTCGTGCGTCAGCGGCTCCTTGAGCATGACGTGAATCCGATAGTCCGTCTCAGGAATCGCGAGCACGGCGGATGACTCGTCCTGCGCTGCCAGCACACATTCAATGACAGACTGATCCAGCGATGATGTTGCAGTTTCGGTCACGCGCGCTCACTCCTTGCCGACGATGTGACGGGTCTCACGAGTTGGATTGTCACGTGTGTGTCTGAATCATGCAACGCCGCGAGGGATTCAAGAACCAACATGATCAGCCGGCGTCTTCGCGGCGAGTTCACGCGAGATCCCAAGAAAATTCGCAAACATCATCGGTCCGACTGTGGTCAGAAAGCTCTCCGGGTGAAACTGCACGCCTTCCAGCGGCGCCAGTCCCGGCGATTCCCAGATCCGACGAAGGCCCATGACCACCTCGACGGACTCGCCACCTTCCAGGGTGTCCGTCGTCCACGCTGAAACCTCCCAGCCGTCGCTCGGCACGTGTTCGCGCGGAATGACGAGGCTGTGATATCGAGTCGCCGTGAATGGGTTGGGCAACCCTTCGAATACGCCGCGGCCATCGTGGTGAATCGGACTGGTCTTCCCGTGCATAATCTTCGAATGACGCATCACGACCATGCCGTGCGTATGTCCAATGCACTGATGTCCAAGGCACACGCCAAGTATGGGAATGCGGCCTGCAAAGGCCCCGACAATGTCGTTTGAAACACCGGCTTCGGTCGGCGTGCACGGCCCGGGCGAGATCAGGATCCGCTCCGGCGACATCGCTTCGACATCCTGCACGGTGACCTTGTCATTCCGCACGACATGAACATCGATGGACGTATCGAGTTCACCGATGCGTTGCACCATGTTCCACGTGAATGAATCGTAATTGTCGATGAGCAGGATCATGGCGTCGTTGACGCGGCCTGAATGCTTGGCGGGCCAAATGTTGAAGCGATGTCAACCCAAGTCCGTTGAAGTTCGCCGACGAGCGACTCCCACGCTTTTCGTTCCGCCGCGCGTCGAGTCTTGTCAACTGCCTCTTTCGAATTCCATGCATTGGTCATCCGATCTGCGGACTCGGTCGCTTCGGCAAGCCCGTAGATGAAACCCGTTCGCGTATCGAGAAACGCCGCCGACGCGGTTGAGGTCACTCGAGCCTGTTGCGACGGAAAGACGCCGAGCGTAATCGTTCCAAGCGCGGGCACTTTTTTTTCCGTTCCGAATTGAGTGTCAAACGTGTAGATCAGTAAAAAGTCCGCTTGCACGCGGGCTGCAGCAAGACGCAAGTCTTTGACCGACGCCACATGATTCGGCACGACCAGCCGATTGAGCGGTGCGATGCCACGCAAATGCGGCAACGAACTCAGCGAATTGAAATCCGTTTCCTCCTCCACATCACGAATGGTCACGACCGAATACTTGCCTACGTCATACGCATTGGAAACGGTGTAGGACGAGTAGTTTCGGTCTTGCAGCCTGACAACCGCAACTGAAGCCGGAAATGACGCAGCGGGTTTCCGATCGATGACGGCGGCGATTGACGCATCAGTCATCGCATTGGCTTCATCGGCGGAAATTCCCAAGGCGCGAAAATCGGCGGGCCCGCCCGGGGTGCTGTATTTCGCACAGCCCTGAATGCCCACTCCGAGGCACAACAACAAGACGGCCAAACAGGATCCTTGAATTCGCATGATCCACTCCTTCGGGTCAGGGGTTCAATCCCGCGGAGTGTACCTCGGACCGGGCGATTTAAGCCGCACGCGTCCCGGCGATGCCATCCAACGTCACGTAGAAGAAATCCGTGGTGATCGGATAGGGGAGGCGCCGGAATTCCTTCTCCACGCGCTTGTGCACCTTCTCAACGAAAGGCGTCGGGTCCTGCGGAATGGCGACGAATCGATCGCGGGCCGGCGTCGCGACCAGGAAATCTCCGCCCAGCTCTGGCGCCAGGTTGGAGTACAGGTCCGCCAGGAGCAAACGCGCGGCGTCATAACCATCGCGCTCCGCCATCAGCACCGCCCGACCGCCTTCATCCGTCTGAATGATTCGCAGGTCGATCTCTCGACTGCTGTCCCGAAGATTCTGCTTGGCGAGATCTTCGAGTTCTTCGGCCGTCGTTCCCCAACGAACCATCTGCTCAACAGTCACACTCACGGTGCAGTGGGGGAGATCCGTCACGAACACGATGACGGTGTCATTCACGAACGGCACATGAGCGACTTGCTCTTCGGCGAGCCGATCAAAGATTGACACCGGATGGATGCGCGGCATGACGAGTCGCTTGGCGAAATCAAACGGAAGGAGCTCCGCTTCGACCGCCTCGCCGCCCATCATTTGCTCAAGGTATTCCTCAACCACATCTGAACCACGATCACCCGCCTGGGCGACGAGCCGCCGCAGGTTCTCAAGATCGATGCGCCGCCCATTCACGAGCATTTCGCCCGGCCCCGTCAGTTCGACGGAGTGTTCGGGGAAGTGCCGCGCGAGCAGTTTCATCACTTGCTCGGCAAACGCCTCGGGTTCTCGGGGCATGGTGGCCACGTCTCAAACACCTCACTCACGCGCGCCGTCCTGATGAAGACGGCGACTCTACATCGGTCACGAAGCACCTTGATCCTACGCTTCTTGCGCCAGACGGTTCCGATGAGTCGGGCCGCGCGGCCCCGTCCGGGAATGGCGGGCTTGAACGTCCGCATGGTCCGCGCACTACACTTTGAGCATGGCGAGGCTGTGCACCATTGGTGATGTTGAGATCGGTCCGGAAAGACCGCTGACCATCATTGCCGGACCTTGCACCCTCGAATCGCGCGAATTGGCGGTCGAAGTCGGCGATGCGCTGCAACGGGCGTGCGCCGAGCATGACCTTGGCTATGTCTTCAAGGCCAGCTTCGACAAAGCGAACCGCACGAGCGTGGAATCACCGCGCGGGCCGGGCCTTGAAAAGGGGTTGGCCGACCTTGACGCTGTGCGTGATTCACTGGGCGGGGCCCCGATCACAACGGACGTCCACGAACCTGCGCAGGCCGAGCGCGTCGCAACCGTTGTCGATGCGCTGCAAATTCCCGCGTTCCTCTGCCGGCAAACGGATCTCCTGCAAGCCTGCGCTCAGGCCGCGGCGTCGCACCAACGCGCCGTGAATATCAAGAAGGGGCAGTTTGTTTCACCCGCTGAAATGGTCGGCCCCGTGAAGAAGCTCGCCGCCTCAGGCTGCGACAACGTAATGCTCACCGAGCGCGGCACGTTCTTTGGCTATCACCGGCTCGTGAATGACTTCGTCGGTCTTGGTGATCTGATGGAGCAGGACCCGGGTGGGGGGCCATGCCCAGTGTGTTTCGATTGCACGCATTCGACGCAACATCCGGGCGCCGGCGCCACCTCTGGCGGCCGTCCGGAACGGGCGGGGCTTCTGGCCCGCGCCGCCGTTGCGGCTGGCGTCCATGCCGTTTTTCTTGAATGTCATCCAAACCCATCCCAGGCGCTCAGCGACGCTGCGACCATGCTCCCGCTTCATGAGGCGGTGTCGCTGATCGGTGAATTGGCCGCGATCCGACATGCGCTGGCCGCAGTCCAGACGCGCCCCTAAAGTGAACGCATCGCAATGAAGTGTGATCGATGTGACAACGAGGCGACGGTTCACGAAGTCACGATCCATAAGGGACAAAAGGTCGAGAAGCATCTGTGCGAACAGTGCGCACAGGAAGACGGCATCGCCGTGCAGTCCCAATCGATTCCGTCCTCGCTCCTCCAGCAGTTCACCGTCGGACTTGGCCAGCAGGCGCCATCCAAGCCGTCCACTCGGACGCCCGCGTGCGGGACGTGTGGCATGACGTATGCCGAGTTCCGTCAGCATGGGCTGCTCGGGTGCCCTGACTGCTATCACGCCTTCGAAAAACAACTCACGCCATTGCTTGAACGTGCGCAAGAGGGGGGCGCTGACCACATCGGCAAGACGCCGAACCGCTCTGTCGGCGCACTCCAGCGTGAGCGAAAACTGACCGTCCTTCGCAAACAACTCGCCGACGCCCTCGCAGCCGAGCACTACGAACGCGCCGCTGAGCTCCGCGATGAATTGCGCGACGCCGGCGCCGATGTATCGCCCTCATCCGCCATGGCCGACAATGATGAGGACAGCAGCACATGAGCGGCGTATCACCTCAGGTCGGCGACGTCTGGAAAGAGCCCTCGGGTGAGGCGACTGATGTTGTGCTCTCATCGCGGATTCGATTGGCGCGAAATATCGCAGGCTTCAATTTCCTGTCTCGCGCCACGCGCGACGACCGCCGACAAATCGTTCGTATGGTCCGCGCTCGGCTGCTCGAATCCGACATCCTGGATTCGCTCGAGTGGCATGACCTGGCCGAGACGACGTCGCTTGACCGATTGGTGCTTGTTGAACGCCGCCTGATTTCGAAACAACACGCCAAGGGCGATGAGCCGCGCGCCGTGTTCCTCTCGGAGCCGGACGAACGCATGGCGATCATGGTCAATGAAGAGGACCACCTTCGCATTCAGGTCATGCGGGGCGGCATGGATCTTGAAGACGCGTACGAGCAGATTGATTCGATCGATGACCGCATCGAGAGCGTGATCGAATACGCGTTTTGTCCGCGATTCGGCTACCTGACGGCATGCCCGACCAACGTGGGGACCGGAATCCGAGTGTCGGCGATGCTCCATCTGCCGGCGCTCAAACTCATCGGTGAGATCGACAAGGTGCGCCGCGCCGCCAAGAGCATGAATCTCGCGGTGCGAGGCTTCTATGGCGAAGGCTCTGAAGCCGTCGGCGAGATCTACCAGATCAGCAACCAGACGACACTCGGCAAGACTGAACGCGACATTCTCTCCGGATTCTCGACCGGCATCATGCCGAAGATCATCGAGTACGAGCGTCACGCGCGGCGCCGGCTCATGGAAAATCGGCGGGAGATCGTTGAAGACCGCGTGCATCGCGCACTCGGCACGCTTCGAGCCGCAAGGCTCCTGAATGCTGACGAAGCGATCAAACTGCTCAGCCAGGTGCGCCTGGGCGTCGTGCTTGGCATGATTGATGAGCTGGACTTCGCAAAGATCTCTGAACTCATGTTGATCACGCAGCCGGCGCACTTGCAGAAAGTCATCGGGACGGATTTGAATCAGGCGCAGCGGCGATCCGCCCGCGCCACACTCATGCGTGAGCGGCTCGCGCAGCGCTGAACACGAACTGGCCATGACGCCGGAACGACCAAACTCCAATGCGACAACATTCGCATGGCCGCCCCGCGGGCCGATGGCGCCGGACGTTGAACTTCGTTCAGCGCCGGAACAGGGCGCTACCAAGAATCACAACCGAGGAATTCACCTGTCGCGCCTGCGCGCAGCGATGACCGATTTTGAATCGTTTTGGCTGGCGCCAACGCACATTCCCATTGCGCAACGCATGCGTGAAGACCATTGGCAAGCAGATTCATGCGATGCCTACTGCGACCGCTGCGGCGCCTCCATCGGCCCTTTCGAAGCAAGTGAATTCGGATGCGCTGACTGCGATGGAACGCGCCCGCCATGGTCGCGCTTTGTGCGCCTGGGCGCGTACGACAACGAACTCTCCGAATGGATTACAGACTTGAAGTTTGCTGGTCGGCGCGACGCCGGCGCCGCCATCGGACGAGCGCTTGGCGCTGCGATTCGAAACGCAGGGTGTCCGCTTGAAAACACCGTGGTTGTGCCGGTTTCCATGCCTGCGCTGCGCAAAGTGGTGCGACCAATCGATCATGCGAACGAGATCGCGCATCATGTCGCAGCGACATTGCGCGCGCCGAAAGTCATTGCGTTCAAACGATCGCTGCGACCGCCGCAACGCTCCGCATCGGCTACGGAGCGTCGCCGCAATGTGCGAGGCTCATTCAGGCCTCGCCGCGGCGTTGATTTCACCGGATGGCGGGTGATTGTCGTGGACGATGTCAAAACGACAGGCGCGACCATGCATGAAGCGTGTCGCTTCCTGCGGCGGATGGGGGCACAGGAGATCTGGGCGTGCGTCGCTGCGGTGACGCCCTCGCCCGGGCGGCGGGGCCAGGTCGCGTCTGATGGACACGCCACCAGCCCATGAGGCGCAGGTCACAGGCACAAAAAATGCAGTTCCGAGAAGATCTTGCAAAATCGATCCTCACGGCCGCTTGACATGGCGTTTGGCGTTGGTAAAGTTGCCGCCCCGGCTGGAAGCAAACAGCCGCTGGCCGGGCAGGGTGTCTATCGCCCTGAAGACTTCTTTGAAAAGTGAACAGTTGGGATTGTCACGAGAATGTGCGGTTCTGTCAGGCGTGCACGCGCCGTCCCTCCACGGGACACGACAGAGCCGACAATTCAGTGGCGTCGACTGTCACAGCAGTCGGCGTGCTGAACATTCTCGTGCCTTTGAGAATGTCCAGCAAAGCCCGTGGTCTAGCCGACCACGGGACCGCACTGATCTTCGGATTGGTGCGGGCGACCCTCGTTGGTCTCGATCTTCGGATCGACAGCCAACGAGAAGACAGGTCGAATCTTCAACCCGAATTGAGCCGTGTCGTCATCTTCGGATGGCGGTGCGGATCACCGGAATTCAATTGAAGAGTTTGATCCTGGCTCAGATTGAACGCTGGCGGCATGGCTAAAGCATGCAAGTCGAACGAGAACCCGCCTTCGGGCGGGGGACAGTGGCGAAAGGGCGAGTAATGCGCTTCTTATGTGCCCCGAGGTGGGGGATAGGTCGGGGAAACCCGGCGTAATACCCCATGTG
>MRWG01000321.1_pt1 | contig 68872 bp, 73 predicted proteins | sample 1013341 | NCBI WGS metagenome assembly MRWG01 (sample SAMN06117577, study PRJNA244670) | biofilm metagenome | biome: Water; feature: Cathode Biofilm; material: Biofilm; isolation source: microbial consortium enriched at the cathode of a solar microbial fuel cell | place: USA: District of Columbia ...
AGCACCACTATGCTCCTCAAAATCGCACGTTTTTGCACTCGCTCTCCCACCTTGCTCGCTACGATTGCCTAAGTCCGACAGGCTGCTAGCGCAACCAGCCCTTAATCGCAAAGATGTAGAGGCTCAAAATCATGCCGAACGCCACGCCGAAGGCGACCTGCAATAACGTGCCCGGCCACGGCGCGTCGGTCAGGTTCATGCCCAGCAAGCCGCCCGCGGTTGCCGGAATCAATGCCAGCGCCGTGAGCAGGGCGAGCAGCCGCATCACGCGGTTCATCTGGAACGACGAAACGTTGAGGCGGAGATCCACGAGCGCCTGTAACGATTCCCGCAGGTCGTCGATATCACCGTAAAGGTCACCCGCGTCGTCGGCGAGAAAACCGAACGGCGCGCGTTCCGCGATACCCGATCCCGGCATGACAATCTTGCCGCTCGACAGATCGCGGAGCACGCTCTTCAGGGATTTCAGGCTGCCGCGGACGGCGAGAATGTCGGCGCGCAATTCGAAAGTCGTCGCCAGGAACGCGTCGTCGCTCAGTGCCGACTGGTTCGTTTCGAGGTTGTTCAGCGACAGTTCGAGGCTTTCGAGTACCGTCACGTAAGCGTCCAGGATTTCTCCCATCAGCGCCAGGGTTGCACGGCCAATGTGCGAGATTTCGTCATCGATAGTCGCCAGGCGCTGTTGCACCTTGTGATCGAGATCGGTGTGTTCGCGACTCAGCACGACCACATTCTCCGTGGTCCCGACGAGCAGGATCGGTGTGCGCCGGAGCCGGTCACCGGGTTTCATGGGCAGCGGGTGACGCACAAAGAACGTCGAGAACCTTTCCAGCGTGTCGAACCCGGGGCTCGTCGATTTGAACAGTTGCTGGACGGCTTTAACCGGCACCCCGAGCGCTTCCGCAATCGGTGCGAGGCTGGCTTCGTTCACACCGGACAGGAACAGCCAGTCCGGTTTTTCGCTGCGTATGCGCGCCAGGCCTTCTTCCCAGCTGATGGTCTCGAAACCGGTGCCCGCGGCGCCCAGTGAGAGAACCTCGAGTTTTGTCGCCGAACCGTCGTCACCCGTGCCCCGGGTGCTCACGCCGGGCCTCAACGCGAGCGTGGAGCGTGCGCCGAGCAGGGTCGCCCGACCCACGCGGACGAGCCTGAGTACGGGGGAATTCCGCAGGACATCGGGTACGAACGGCAGCACCGCGATGGTTGCGCTCGCGATGATCAGCGCGTCGATGATGCGTGGACCGTCGAGCAAAAATTCGGACCTGTTGTCGGCCGCGGCCAGAGCGGAGAAATACTCGACCGCGAACAGCGCCACGATCGCGTATTCGATCAGGGTCGTCGCCGATTCGGCCGCGGGCGTCATCGGAAAGACATAAGGTGCGGCAAGCAGGAACAGGGAAACCAGGGCAAAAAACCCCAGCACCGCTTCGTTCAGAAAGCGTTGGACCCACTGTGTCAGCGTGTTGTTATGCACCTCGTCCGGCTCCGTCATAATTCGTTATCCGCACGCGCCATTGTTGAACGCAGCAAATGGTTCAGTCTGTGGCAGGCAGTGCAGTGATCCCGGCCTTCCCGGCAAGCCCGCAAGCGAGGCCCGGGTTTAATCCCGAGTCTGCGTTGTTACCGGCGGCGGCGATGCATCTGCACGCGATGGCCCGGCGGTTCGCCGGGAAACGGGCGCGGGGGTGGCGCGGACAACAACCCGCCGACGGCGGGCCGCGTTGCAATAGCCCGGTTTCAGCCGGCTCCCGCGCTTGCCCGCGACCCGTTCAGATCGACCGCGAACGCGCCGTCGTCGGTCTGGCTGACGCCGGGGTCGTCCGCACGTCCGGTTTCACGCCGCGGTTTTCCTGCGTCGCTGCGTAACCAGGCCCGCGAGGGCGAGAACCGTTAGCGGTAACGCCGCCGGTAACGGTACCACGGCGGTCCGGTTGATTTGCAACGCATTCGCGATCGCCGGGTTCGCCGCGGCGAATGCCGGGTTCAGGGTAAACGTGGGGTCGGCATACGCGGACAGTTCGATATCAAGACCTGCGTAATCGCGATCGAAAAAACCCGGCGACGGTACGAGCGACAACGCGACCTGGCTCTCGAGCGCAACCCAGTACTCGGCGTTCGGACGCACGCTGATCGTTTCGGTCACGTTAACGAGCGAGGACGACAGCTCACCGCCACTGTTATTGACGAACGCGACCGCGACGAGTGGCGCGAGCATCGGACCGGTGGTGTAGGGCGCGGCAAGCAGTGTGCCCGCTTCGAGGATATGCACGTTCGCCGACGCATTCGCGAGATACGTCGCGCCGGCGACGGTCGAGTTATCGGTGATCGATGCGATGACGGAAAACGTCACGTCGATGTCGATGAACTCCGGCAGCCCGCCAGCCGCGACATCGAAGCTCACACGCTGGCGGTCGATGCCGACGATGTTGTAGAGCAGTGCCGAAGTTCCCGCGATTACCGCGCCATCGCTGCTGGCCGCGATCGACACGCCGACCGCGTCATTGCCTGCGTTTCCGGAACCGGTCGCGACGACCCCACTGGCCGGGCCGCTGGCCGCCGTGAGTCCATAGTGCTGCGTGACGGGCCCGGCGGGGCCCTGGCAGCCGAAGTTCGGATCGGGAAACACGACGCAGTTCGTAGTCGACGCCGTGCTGCCAGGTAGCAGCACACCGCCGGTGTTGCCGAGGTTCGAGATCTGGCTGAGCGCCTGGCCGGGTACCTGGGCGAACGTCGGGTCGTTGTACCAGTCGACGGTCGTGTTCATGGTGACACTCGTCGCCGCGAGTGCTTCGGCACTGAGTAGCATGGCGAGTGCCGACGGCAGTAACAGCTTGCTCTTGCGCATTATCTATCTCCGGGAACGTGGAAACGAGCGCTGCGGCACGGGCGCCGCCGGGCTGTGCGAAGCTAGCAAAGCTTGCGCGCCGATACAATCACCGCGAGACGCAGCGCCCCCGGGCTGGATCAGCCGGCGTTGTTGCCGGTTCCGGCGCCATTGACGTGAATCCGGCGGTGGCGCTCCGTTTTGCGCGGCGAGAACCGTCGAATTCGGAGCGCCCGTGAACTACGCTCATGGCATCGACACGCACACGCGATTCGGCGGCCCGGATCAGCCGCGCGCGAGCGCATCATAGTCTGACCGGGCATCCCGTACGTCGCGGCGGAAAGCGTGTTCAGGGAGCAGAGAAAACATGAACTATCGGACAATGGTCTTATCGGCCCTGGTTGGCGGCATGATACTCACCGCCGATGCCGGCGAGTCGCTGTATCGATGCCAAAGCGGCATCGTCAGCATCGGTGATTCGGGTTTCAAGATCCGGGAAACGTGTGGTGAGCCGAACGACATCGCCACGGTTTCGGGTGGCGGGGCGGACGTCGTCGAGGAGTTGTACAGCTATGGTGGCGGTTCCAGTATTCCCTACGTGCTGCGTTTGCGGGGTGGGAAGCTTGTCGCGATAGAACGCCAGCCGCACTAGCCGGTCGGATGCGCGCAGCGCCGCGGCCGCGATGCGACCCGGCGAGGCTGGAGCGCACCGTCACCTCGTGCGCGCCTGGCATCATCGGCACGCATCGAGGCGGCGGACTGGCTGCGGGAATCCCGGTTCGGTTGCGACGTCCCCAACCGCGGTCGTGTGCCGGGAGAGGCGGCGGATTTCCCGCCGGCGACAAGCTGGGTTACGCTATGCCCCCGCGGTCGTTTGGGCGACCCCCGGAACGTCCGGTAAACCGTTAGGAATCATGTCCTTGAGGCGGTTTTCACCGAACGCGACGGGCGCCGTTCGCGCGCGTCCGGGACGCCGGGTCGCGATCGCCGCGGAAACCGTCCGTCCGGGTGCGACGGTCGCGGGTCACAGGCCGGAGTTCGCGTAGAATCCCGCGCAATCGCAACACCGTCGCACGATCGCGCATAACCGAAGCGTAACCGCGGTGACCCGCCCACCGCCAACCCGCCATAGTGATATCCGAACCGTTGAACCCCACGAGCCCCACTGTTGCATCAGCCGTCGACGAGGGCTGGACCTCGCGCTTCGGCTTGCCGCCGAAAACATCGGCGCGCGGCTTATGGGTGATCGGCGAGCGCCGCGAAGCGTTCGAAAGCGCCGCGAACCTGCTCGCGCGCGTGGCGCACGAACAACCGCGGTTGCGCATCCTGCTGTCGGCAACAAACCCGGCGCTGCGAACCTGGCTGCGGCAACGTTTCCCCGGGTATCGCATCGGCGCGCTGCCGAAAGACAACCGGTGGCTCGTGGAAAGTTACGTCCGCCGCAGTAATATCCGGGCCGTGATCGTGCTCGAGGATGCGTGTCCGCTCGCCGCCGGCCTCGTGCGCGCGCTCGAACGCCGCGCAATTTGTCTCCTCGCGCTGACGCTGCGTGATGAGGCACCGTCCGCGGCGCGGCAAATCGCCGCTGCCTGTGAGCATCGCCTCCGCGTGACGAGCACGGATCCGGCGATGTCCGAACCCGGCCCGGACCCCGCGGGGTCCGTCGATGTGTCGCTCGAAGACGCCGCTGCCATGCTCGGTGAAATTCTCGGCCGGGATCTGAAGGAGCGGCGTGCCGCGCGTGGCGCCGGCCGCTCGCTGTGGCGCTACGCGGTGGACCATTGCGCCCGCTGGCCATTGAGTTCACGGCTGCGGCGCTACCATGATGCGGCGGAGCTCGGGGCCGGTTTGCAGATGCCGGAGACGATCCTGTGCCTCGGCAACGGGCCCTCGAGTGAACAGCCCGAATTGTTGCAGGAACGCTATGACGCGCTGTTCCGGGTGAATCACAAATGGCTCGAACGAGGATTTCTGTGCGATCCGGATGTCGTCTTTACGGGCAGCCGGCCGGCGATGACGAGCCTGAAGCGGGTGATTTTCGGACTTCAGAACGAACACCAGGCCCGACGCCTCGCGGCGCTCGCGCTGTTCGACCCGACCCGCCCGCGAACCGGCTTTTTCGTTGTCGACGAGATCAACCCGCACGCGCGCGACTTTGCCTGGGGGCCGTTGCGTCCGACGAACGGGGCGACGATGATCGCCGCCGCGGTGGCCTTGCAACCGCGACGGCTGGTTGTCGCCGGGATCGATTTGTTTCAGCATCCCGATGGCAGCTATCCGGGTGATCGGGAGACGCCGAACGCGTTCTCGCCGGCGCATACGCGTGAAGCGGAACTCGCGTTTCTGTTGGCGATGTTCGCGAACTTTCGCGGCGAACTCGTTATCTACGGGGAGGTGCTGGCACGGGAATGGCAGCGTTTCCGGGAGCGGCAGCACGGCGGCTGACCGTGCGCTGGCCGGTTTATGGTTAAATCGTAATCGATAAGGTTCAACATCGTGGCAGAAGTTTTCCCCAAAGAGCGCCAGTTCGAGACCCGCTGGCACCATCGCAAGCCGGCGTACTGGTACCGCAAGTCGGCCCGGCGCGCCGCCGGTGATCGCGATGTTCCGGTTGTCGTGCGCTTCGAGGTCGAACCCGGGGTCGCGCCGAGCCCGGCGCCGCCGGTGCGGATTTTTCTCGGCACGGAACCCGAGCAATACCGCGCGGAGCGGGTTTTCATCTGGTCGATCCTGCAGGTGCGCGACCCGTCGCGGGTCTACGAAATTTACCTGATGCAGGATCTCGCAGGTTTTGACCGCAGCGGCTGGAAGACGGGTTTCACGAAATACCGTTATGCGGTGCCCGCGCTCGCGGGCGGGCAGGGCCGCGCGATCTATAACGACGTCGATCAGATTTATCTCGCGGATCCGGCGGAACTGTTCGATATGGACATGGGCGATGCCGCGATGCTCGGCCTCACGCCGCGCGAAACGTCCGTGATGCTGCTCGACTGCGCCGTCATGAACGCACACTGGAACATCGACGACGCGAAGGCCGGCCGTAAACACAGTTACTTCCGCGACATTACCCACGCGAACAAGCTGTGGGGCAAGTTGCCCGCCGAATGGAATGCGCGTGACGAGGAATACGTGCCCGGCCGTTCCAAATGCTTTCATTTCACGACCCTGCAGATGCAGCCCTGGCACCCGTTTCCGCATCAACTGAATTACCGGCCGCACCCGAACGGTGAAGTCTGGTTCGCGCTCGAACGCGCGGCGGACGCTGCGCGCTACACGGTGTTTACGAAAGCGCATCCGAGTCCGGGCTTCGAAGCGATGGTGGCACAGTACCGGCTGCTGCACGAACGCGGTGAGGCCGAACTCGAACTCGCGGCGGCCGATACGTTCGACGGTCATTCCCTGAACAAGCACGTGAAGGAAATCGCGAAGCTGATTACGCGCACCGGCGCCGGCACGCTGCTCGATTACGGCGCCGGCAAGGGCGGATCCTATGAACCGTGGCCGGGTGCAGCGGCGGATGGCTGTACGAAGGCGAATCCGGCGTGGCCGGGGGTGAAGGTCACGTGTTTCGATCCGGGCTATGCGCCGTTCGCGAACTCCTACACGACGCACTTCGACGGCGTGATTTCAACCGACGTCGTCGAGCACATTCCGGCGGAGGACATCGGCTGGATACTCGACGATATGTTCGCCGCCGCCGACAAGTTCGTGTTCGTCGTTGCCGCGTGTTATCCGGCGCGCAAGCACCTGCCGGACGGCAGCAATGCGCATTGCACGGTGCGCTCGGCCGACTGGTGGTACGGGCAGATGCAACTCGCCGCGCAGCGTTATCCGGGGCGCGAGTGGGTGCTGTGTACGGAGCACAAGACACGGCTCGGCAAAGTTCGCCGGCACCGGGCGGGGCCGCCCGGCGCAACGCGTGGCGGGACAGCGGCGCGCGCATGATCCGCTTCGACGAACTGAGTTTCGATTACGAACCGTATCCCATCGGTCTCGCCCGCACGGCATTCGATGAATCCGTGTATCGCGAACTCGTGGACAATCTGCCGCCGGTTGAACTCTACGAACACAAGCCCGACAAGGGCGGCAAGTATTCGCTGTCGCAGGTGAACCATCCGCGACAATATCGTGACTTCGTCGCGCGCTCGCGGCCGTGGCGCGCGTTTTACGATTTCATCAAATCGCCGGCCTTCATCACCAATACGCTGGCCGTACTGCGCGCCCACGAATGCGACCTCGGTTTGCCGGGTCCCGGTCTGTCCGAGCGCCTGTACCTGCGTGCGCGGGCGCTGAAACGCGGTAATCCGCTGCCGCACTTCCCGCGCCTGAAAGCGCGTTTCGAATTCTCCGCGATGCCGATCACCGGCGGCAACATTCTCCCGCACACGGACCATCCGAAAAAACTCGTGACGATGGTGATCCCGTTGCTGCGTGAAGGCGAATGGAATCATGCCTGGGGCGGCGGCACGACGGTCGTCTGGCCGCGGGATCGCACGCGGATTTTCAACCGCATGAATCACTATCTCGGGTTTGATGAAGTCGACCAGCTGAAAACGTTCGCGTTCGAGCCGAACCAGTGTCTCGTGTTTATCAAGACGAACAATTCCTGGCATGCTGTACTGCCGATGACCGGCGACGACCCGGCGATTCTGCGCAACACGCTGACGATCAATATCGAGAGCAGCTGAGGCGCTGCGAACCGGGGGAAGCCTGATGTTCCACAAGATGATCGACTACCTCGGGGCACGCCTGTTCGGCCGCGAGGCGTACCGCTATGCGCAATACAAACGGGCGAAAAAGCTCGCGCGGCGCCAGGGGTACGAAATCTACAAGTCGCACCTGATCTGGTTCGACGATCCGGAGTATCTCGAAGCCGACGCGCTCGTGCGCGAAAAACGCATTACCGGGATCCCGAGCGATCGTTGTTACGTGCTGCTCGAACTCGCCCGGCATGTTCGCGATGTGCCCGGCGACATTGCGGAGTGCGGCGTGCGCTATGGCAAGTCGACGCTGTTCATTCTGACCGGGGCGGGCCGCGAATCGACGCGGCCCGTGCATATTTTCGACTCGTTCGCGGGGCTGTCCGAACCGGCGGCCGAGGATCACAATCCCGGCGGTAAAACCGTGTGGGAATCCGGTGAACTCGCGGTAGCGGAAGATACGGTGCGGGCTAACCTGGAGCGCTTCGGCGATCGCATCACGTTATACAAGGGCTGGATCCCCGAGCGGTTCGGTGAGGTGGAGGCAAAGCGGTTCGCGTTCGTGCACGTCGATGTCGATCTGTATCAACCGACGCTCGACAGCGCCGCGTTCTTCTATCCGCGACTGCAGTCCGGCGGGGTCATCGTGTGCGACGATTACGGATCCGCATACTGCCCCGGTGCGAAGCGTGCGTTCGATGAATTTTTCGCCGACAAACCCGAACGCGTCCTCGCCTTGCCGACCGGGCAGGGGGTCGTGATCAAGCACTAGCACTAGCTCTAGCACAGGCAGGCGCGGGCGCGCACCCGGGGGTCGACGGCGTCGATCGGAGAGGAGGATCCATGTCAGAGAACTTATCGGTACTGAGCAAGGCGGCGCGGGCGGAAAAACATCTCGATCCGTTTCCGTACGCCGTGATCAGAAACGCCCTGCCGGACGACATCTTCGCCGGGTTGTCCGCCGCGTATCCGCGCATCGAGACGATTGCGGGCTCCGGAGTGCTGAAAAACAATACGCTGTATCTGAAATCCGCGCGCGAAGTCGTCGACCACCCGGTCTACCCGGCGCCGTGGCGGGCGTTTTTCGCCTATCACTGCTCACGCACGTTTTATCTCGAAACGCTGGACTTCTGGCGCGAGGAATTGCGCGCGACGCATGCCGCGATCGAGCACACGCACGGCAAGCGTTTTGATGATTTCACGTGCGGCATGCGGCGTCTCGGCGATCGGGACAACCCGGAAAACCGGCGGGAAGACATCCAGCTCGACTGCCAGTTCGGGGTCAACAGCCCGGTGGAGCAGGTGACGTCGGTGCGCGGACCGCATGTCGACACGCGTTACAAGCTGTTCGCCGCGATCCTGTATTTCCGCTCCGATGGCGACGACTCGAGCGGCGGCGATCTCGAGTTCTATCGCTACCGCGACCCCGCGTTGCGCTTCCGGCCTGGCGAACCGATCGACGTCGGTTTCGTGAACCGCTGCCCGGCCCGGGCACTGAACCGGATCGAGCCGGCGTACGTTGAAAAAGTGACGACGTTCACTTACGAACCGAATACGCTCGTCATGTGGTTGAACACACCGCAATCCATCCATGGGGTCTCGCCCCGGGCGCGCACCCGCTGGCCCCGCCGCTACGTGAATTTTCTCGGCGAGAGTTATGGCGGCAAACAGGACGGTTTTTTCGCCACGAAGCGCCAGCGCGGATTGCGCGATCTGCTGCCACGGCCACACTTTGTTACACGACGCCGGGGAACCGGTTAGGCGTGCACGCGCCTAATGCCCGTACGCACGCGCGACGGGCGTATCACGCGACGGTTTAGGGAGAGAACAATGAAGACACGCGGATTAACCCGGACGAAGGTCGGCCTCGCGGTGCTCGGTCTGGCCATTCCAATCGCGGCCAGCGCGGCGATCCCGTACGAGATCGAGACGAAATTCCGTGACGCGGGCTGCCGGATCGTGACCGCGCAGAAGGTCGCGCGCACGGATCTCGATGCCCAGCAGGTGTACGTCGCGTGGTGCTCCGCCGTTGATGTGTATCTCATGGTCGTGAAATGCAAGGGTCGGCTGTGCCGCGTGGTCGGCTAGCCCGCAATCACCCGTAGCGCTGATCCGCCGCGGGTGCAACACCTCGCGCCGCTTCCCGCCGGCACTGTCCCGGGCATACCCCTGTCGATAATCCACTCGCTGATCCCCGCTGCGGGCGCAGCGCGAACCGACCCGTTCGACACGGTTGGGTTCGGGTCGGCGCCGCGTTAGTATTGAGTGCAAACGTCAAACACAATGCCGGGAGGATGTCCGTGAAGCTCGAACCCCTGATGGAGTACTACGCAAATCTCGAGCCGGGTCTCGACCTCGGCGAGGACGGACCGTTTGGCAAGCGCGTGATCGTCGAAGTGACCGGCGGCGAATTCAACGGGCCGAAACTGCGAGGCAAGTTCCGCCAGCTCGCGGCCGCCGACTGGATCATTTTCGACCGCGACGGGCTTGGCCATCTCGATGTCCGGGTCACGCTCGAAACGCACGACGGCGCGATCATCTATCTGCAGTATTTCGGCCACATGGTCGTGAACGAACCGATGGCCTCGGCGCTGGCGAACGGTACGGACTGCGACTGGGGACAGACGCACTTCTTCACCCAACCCCGCTTCGAAACCGGCGATCCGCGCTATAAATGGCTGAACCAGGTGGTTGCCGTCGCCGAGGGCCGGGTCATGGGCGGTCGGGTCGAATACAAAGTCTATCAATGCGTTAACGACTAGCCGCGTTTCGAGGGAACCTTGACGATGAACGTAAAGCAGCCGACTGACGACGAACTGAGATTTATCGCCGCCGAATACCACCTCGATCTGAGTGACGCGGATCTCGCCTCGTTCCAGGGTCTCATCGCGGGTTCGCTCGCGGCGTACGAACGCCTGCATGAACTGACGGAGCCGAAACCCGAGGTGAAATATCCGCGCACCCCCGGCTACCGTCCCGAACCCGCGGACAATCCGCTGAACGCGTGGTATTACCGCACCTCGATCAAGGGTGCGACGAGTGGCCCGCTCGCCGGCAAAACCGTGGTCATCAAGGACAACGTCTGCGTCGCCGGCGTGCCGATGATGAACGGCACGTCCGCGCTCGAAGGTTACGTGCCGGATACCGATGCGACCGTCGTCACCCGGATTCTCGATGCCGGCGGTGAAATCGTCGGCAAGGCCGAGTGCGAGAGCCTGTGCTTTTCCGGTGGCAGCCATACGAACGAGAACGGACCGATCCGCAATCCGTACAATCCCGCGCACACGACCGGTGGTTCATCGGCCGGCAGCGCTGCGCTCGTCGCCGCCGGCGAGGTGGATATGGCGATCGGCGGCGACCAGGGCGGGTCGATCCGGATCCCGAGCTGCTGGTGCGGCACTTACGGTCTCAAACCGACTCATGGTCTCGTACCGTATACCGGCGCGTTTCCGATTGAGATTACGATCGATCACCTCGGCCCGATCACGGCCACGACGGCGGACTGCGCATTACTGCTCGAAGTGATCGCGGGCAAGGACGGACTCGACCCGCGCCAGTACGACGTAAAAACCGAGGCGTACACGCAGGCGCTCAGCGGCGACGTCTCGGACCTGAGGATCGGCATCGTCGAAGAGGGCTTCGGCTGGGCCAATTCCGAAGCGGATGTCGATGCGAGCGTGCGCGCTGCGGCGGATCAGTTTGCCGCGCTCGGGGCGACCGTCGGCGCGGTGTCGATCCCGACGCACCTCGACGGCCAGGCGATCTGGACCGGGATCGCGACCGAGGGCGCGACGATGCTCATGGTCAAGGGCAATTCGATGGGTACGAACTGGAAAGGTCACTACACGACGAGCCTGCTCGACGCCTACGCGCGTGGCCGCATCACGCGGGCGAACGACCTGTCGGAAACGACGAAGATGGTATTCCTGCTCGGACAATACCTGCAGGACAAGTATCACGGTCGCTTTTACGCGAAGGCCCAGAACCTGTCGCGCGCGCTGAAAGCCGCCTACGACGCCGCGCTCGACGAGTTCGATCTGTTGCTGATGCCGACCCTGCCGATGCAAGCGACGCCGCTGCCCGCGCGTGACTGCCCGCGCGAGGAATACGTGATGCGGGCGCTCGAAATGCTCGCGAATACTTCACCGTTCGACGTCACCGGGCACCCGGCGATGAATGTGCCCTGCGGTATGTCGAACGGTCTGCCGATCGGCATGATGCTGATCGGACGTGACTATACTGAAAGCACGATCCTGCGCGCCTCGCACGCGTTCGAAACGGCGCAGGACTGGAAGACGCGCTAGTCGCGTCGGTATTTACAACGTAACTCAAAGACCAGCACACACGAGGACACCACTATGGGTTCAGCGCACAACCGGCCGTTGAGCGATCCGGAGATTCGGGTCAAGGCCCTCGAATCACTACTCGTCGACAAGGGACTCATCGACCCGAAAGCGCTCGATGAACTCGTCGACATTTACGAAACGAAAGTCGGACCGCATAACGGCGCCCAGGTGGTCGCGCGCGCGTGGAAGGATCCGGCGTACAAGCAACGTTTGCTCGAAGACGGTACCGCCGCGATCGCCGAACTCGGCTTCAGCGGGATGCAGGGCGAAGACATGGTCGTCGTCGAAAACACGGCCGAAGTACACAACATGCTCGTGTGTACGCTGTGTTCATGCTACCCGTGGCCGACCCTCGGCCTGCCCCCGGTCTGGTACAAGGCCGCGCCGTACCGTTCGCGCGCGGTCAGCGACCCGCGCGGTGTGTTGAAGGAATTCGGGGTTGAAATCAGTGACGACAAGGAAGTGCGCGTGTGGGACAGCACGGCGGAGGTGCGCTACATGGTGTTGCCCGAGCGGCCCGCGGGTACCGGGAACCTGAGCGAGGAGGAACTCGCCGCGCTCGTCACGCGTGATTCGATGATCGGGGTCGCGCTCGTCAGCACGCCGAAATAAGCGGGAGACAGTTGCGATGAACGGTATACACGACCTCGGCGGGATGGAAGGTGTCGGCGAAATCGAAGTCGAAGCCGATGAACCCGTGTTTCACGCGGAGTGGGAGAAGCGGGTGTTTGGCCTGTTTTTCGGCCTCGCGCCGCACGGATTTTTCAATCTCGACGAGTTTCGTCACGGCATCGAACGCATGGGCGCCGCGGCCTACCTGAATACGTCGTACTACGAGCACTGGCTCGGCTCGTTCGAACGTCTGTTGACGGAGTGCGGCGCGATTTCCGCCGAGGAACTCGAACAGCGCTGTCGCGAAATCGCTAAAGGGGCGAAGTAATGGATATGCTCACACCGGAAATCGTCCCGGGACTCATCGCGAAGGGCGCATCGACCCGGGTCGATGCGGATGTCGCGCCGCGCTTCAAGCCGGGTGACGAAATCATTACCCGGAATATGAACCCGAGCGGCCACACCCGCCTGCCACGCTACCTGCGCGGCAAGCGCGGCGTCGTCAACCGCGACCACGGGGTGTTCGTGTTCCCGGATACGCACGCGCACGGACGCGGTGAGAAACCGCAACACGTCTACAGCGTGCGGTTCACGCACCGCGAGTTGTGGGGCGAGGACCGCTCGGCCAAGGATTCGTGCATGGTCGACGTATTCGACGATTACATGGAGCCGGCATGAGTTCGATGGCCACACCGCCGAGTATTGCCGATCTGAAACAGGTGCCCGCGATCCCGCTGGACGACGACGGCGCCGTGTTCAACTCGCCGTGGGAGGCGAAAGTCTTCGCGATGGTCGTATCGCTGAACCAGCAGGGTTATTTCGCCTGGACGGAATGGGCGGCGACGATTGCCGATGAAATCGAGCGCGACAAGGCGAACGATCCGGAAACGCCATACTATGAATTATGGCTGCGTGCGGCCGAGCGGATCATCGCTCACAAGGGCCTGTGTGCCGAAGCCGAGTTGCGCGCGAAGAAAACCGAACTGCTCGCCGCACAGCAGCAGCCGCACGACCACGCACACGATCACTCGCACTGAGATCGCGGCGGGGGCGACGGGAGTACACCATGGGCACGGCATTGTTGAGAACCGGGCAGGTACTCGTGGCAGGCCTGCTCGTCGCACTCGCGATCCTGGGGATACTGTGGGTACTGGGATTGATCGAACCGGCCGCGGCAGGAACATCCGCGCTGCGGATCGGTGGCGTGCTCGGGATCTGCCTGATCGCCGCGCTTGCGATGGCCGCCGTCTTCCGGCTCGGCGGGCGCAAACAGGAATAGTCCCGTCGCGCAAGCCGGTCCCGGCCTCAGGCCGCGCGGGAACCGACGAAGCTGCGGGCAAACTTTTCGAAATCGCCGGATTCGATATCGAAACTGAGTTTCAGACTCGGGATCTGGCGGAACTCCGGCGGCAGATATTTCGCCAGCACGCTTGCGATACACGCTTTACTGCTGTGGACCTGTTCGTCGTAAGGGGTCGAGAACTGCTGCCTGATCCGGAACGCGTGCGGCTCGGCGATTTTATGCACGGAGAATTTGTCGGCGATCGCCGTCATCAAAATCCAGTGAATCCACCATTCATGGCCAAACGTCAGCGGGCCCGGATTGAAGCGCGCGAGATCACCGGGTGAGGCGAAAAAGTAGCCGTAGCCATCCGCGATGCCGTCGAGCACGGCAGTTGAATTAACCGCGAATTTGTCGCCGTAGCAAACGGTTTGGCGCTTCAGGGTCGCAAGACTGTGCGCGAGCATCGCGGGCCTATCGATGACGACGCCGGGCTGGATCACGCCGACGCGTTCGGTTTCACACTGCCTGGCCTGTGCCAGGATCGCCCGAAACGTGACCGTCTCCGCCGCTTCGCGCAGCGTGGATACGTCGGTGGTCTGCACGACTTCCACGTTCGGGTAGCATGCCTGCACGGCCGCCGCGCTCGCGACATTGTTGACGGAGACGACCCGCCAGCCGGCCGCAAGCCACGAATCCACACCGGCATCGTTGCCGCTGCCGTCGTCCGGCAGCGAGGTCACGACGCTGATAGTCGGTGTTTTCGACCGCGCGCCCGACTTCGTCGCGCGGGATTTTTTCTTCTGCGCGTACTTGCTCACGTACACACTCGCCGGCCGGTTCGTGTCGCGCCAGGCGCGCAGTTCGAGCAGTTCCTCGTCGGTGTAACGGATCGGGCCGGGAATGTCGTCGCGTATCGCGGTACCCGCCGCGCGCAGGCGCGCCTGCTCAGCTGCGAGCAGTTCATTCGCCTCCACCGTGTAACCCGAGGCATCCGTACCGACTTTCTGACCTTCGTGGTAGCGATAACCGCCGAGCGTCCACTCGAGCGTATGCAGTTCCGCGTGGCGAAAGAAGCGTGTCCACAAATCCCAGTCGCCGGCGTAGTACAGCTCCGTGGCCAGTCGCGCACCCGCCTTGTCCCATAGCGAGCGGCGCCAGAACGTGCTCTCCTGCTGGATCGTGCGCAGGTCCCCGGGGTCGAGTTGACGCGCCTGCGTCCAGTACACCGGATCGAGCACACCGGTGAGCGTGCCGCGGTCGTCCCAGAACGTGTACAAACCGGTTACCCAGTCGACTTGCGGGCGCGTCATGAATGCATAGCTCACCTTCCACAGCGCGTCGGCGTGATATTTATCATCCGAGTTCAGCCACGCCATGATGTCGCCGTCGGAGCGTTTGAAACCGGCCTCGATCGCCGCGTACTGACCGTCGTCCGCACCGCTTTGCCAGTGCGACAGGTATTTTTCGTAACGCCGGATGATGGACACGGACTGGTCCGTACTGCCGCCATCCATAATGATGTAATCGAGGTTCGGATAATTCTGCGACAGGATTGAATCGATGCAGGCTTCGAGATAATCGCCCTGGTTGAAAGATGCCGTCACGATACTGATCCGTGGCACTTCACCCGGGAGCAGAATTTCAGGGCCGCGTGGCAGCGGCGCCACCGGCGCGGCGTCCGGCGTGACGACGTGCTCCGTGTTATCGAGCACGGCGGTAAGCTGGCGGGCCATCGCCATGACTTCCTCGTCGTCGGGTACGGCCTGCAGGTAGGCGGCGAGGCCCGGCAGGCAATCAGTGAGACGATTCGCGGCCGCGGCGCATTCGATCAGATTGACGATCGCATCGCGTTCGGCCGGATGGATCGTCAGCGCGGCAATGAAGCACTCGATCGCCCGTTCGTGGTCTCCGCGGGCCGCATACAGAACGCCAAGATTATTGTGCGCGAGCGAGAACCCGGGGTCGACGTTCACGGCGTCGAGGAACAGCCGCTCGGCCGCATCGAGATCGCCGGCGGCGAAACACGCTTCGCCCTTGCCGGTCAGCGCGTCCGCCGAGCCGGCCGCCTGCCCGGCGGCGGCAAGGAGTGCAGTGGCGGCGTCGAAGTCGTAACCCATGGCCGTGACAAGATCCGCGCCGAGTTCGTCGAGCAACTCGCGTCCGAGCGTGGCGCGTTCGGGTTCGTCATAGCGCGTGCGCCAGCGCTCGGCATAGTCAGCGACCGGGTGCGTGTGGCGCGCGATATTTTCCTGATCGCCGAATTCGCTTGCCACGAGCGGGATCCCGGCATAATCGAGCATCGAGGGATCAAAACCGAGCCCGAGCCGCTCGCACAGCCGGCGGATCTCGACTTCCGGCTGAGCGCTCAGGTCTTCATAGCGCAGACACACGGCCGCATCGCCGAGCGCGTGCACCGCTTCCATTATGCGTCGTGGGCCGGTAACGCAATCGACGGCATTCTTGTTCTGTCGAAACGCCTCGACGTCACCGTCGAACCACGTGTCGAGCGCGGATGCCGCGACCGCGAGCGGATGGCGCAGGAGGAAAATGAACCGCGCGGCCGGATAGATGGCGCGCAGTTCCGGCAGGATATGGAAATAGCGCGGGGTCTTGTCGAGAAACACGCGCGCCCCGCTGCCCTGCAGCGCCGCGGCGTACAGCCGATCGCTCATCGCGCGCACGGCGTCGTAGTAGGCTTCGGCACCGCCGCCGACTTCATCGAGAAAGCCGCCTAGCGCACGCGCCGCGAGCGCGGGTTCGTAATCGGCCTCGACACCGCCCGGGTGCAGCGCGTGGCAGGCATTCAGCATGATCCACGGTTCCGGCAACGTAACGATGTCCGGGTGTGCCCCGAGGATCCGCTGCAGCAGCGTCGAGCCGGCCCGCGGCGGTGATATGAGGAACGCGAGGTTCGAGCCCGGTGCCGTGCCGCGGTCGAGATACGGCAGGGTGAGCGAACCGAGTGCCCGGCGTATCTGCGCGTCGTCCGCGGAAACGGCGCCGAGTGCCCGGGCTGCCGCAGCGTCCGGATCCGGCAGTGCGGCACGCAGCCCGGCCGACTGTCGACGCAGGACCTGGGCGATGGCGCCGGGTTGCGGTCGGGTCGCCGTTTGCGCCGACGGCAGGGCCATTGTCAGGCAAAATCCCGGCGCGTTCAGCGCCGCCTGCAACGCGGTTTCCCAGCGTTCGCAGCCGGCGGTTGCCGCATCGAACGGCCCGCACCGGTCGGCGAGTTCGCGCGGAACGAGGACCGCCCCGGTTACCGGGCCGGCCTCTACAATCGCATTCAGCGTGACCGGGCCCGGCACGGCGCCTGAACACGTCCATCCGGCATCCGTGAGCGGCGCCGCGAGACGCGCGAGAAAGTCCGGCGGGGGCGTTTCATGGGCCTCGATGAACGTGAGGAATTCTCCGCGGACGACGGGCCAGGCGGTATTCAGATCGTCCGCGAGGCTCACGCCATGCGTCTGCGTGAACACGCGCAGCGGGACCGTCGTCATGTCGCCGAACCGGCACAGGGAGTCCGTATCGAATACTGAATCGGCGCCGACCACGATGATTTCTGCGGGTCGCAGCGTTTGCGCGATGACGGCACGCACGCACTCCGCCACTGCCTGTGGGGCAGTCGAGGCCGCGATGACGATGCTGATGGAAGCGTTGGCCACAGTCAGATTCTCCACTCGATCCGGAATTCCCCCGGGACGATGCACGATCCGTTCCAGATTCGTCCGGCACGGCGTGAGTGCGGGTGCGGCAGCCTCGCGCGCCGGCCGTGGCGGCGCGGGTGGCGCGTTCCTGCCGCGCCAGGCGGCAACGGATCCACCGTTTTGCCCGGCCCGGATTGCCGTGGCATGGAAATTGCTCGATTGCCCCGTGACTGTCCATCACACACAGGGAGCGGAGTCGAACATGCTGTCCAGAGCCGAATTTCGATGCGCCGGCGCCGTGCCGGCCGACGGTTTATTGACTGATCGCGCGATCCGAACGCCCGGTGTCGAACTATTGACGGCGGCAAGCGTCGCCACCGACGCCGCGATCCCGCGCCTCGTTTCGCGTTTTGCCCGGGAGATCGCGCATGTCCGCTGATCCCGCACTGATCCGTCTGCCACCGCAGGCCGAACTCACCCGCCTCGATACCGGATCCGCCGCGCGGCGGGTCAAGTCGCCGCCGGCGGATATCCCCGTTGCGCTGCCGCTGCTGCCGCGCTGGGACGAACTCGCTTCATGGGTGCAACAAATCGATCGCTCGCGCGTGTATACGAATCGCGGACCACTCGGTAACGAACTCGAAGCGCGCCTTGCGAGCCATTACGGCTGTCTGCCCGGCAGCGATGCCGTGTGTCTCACGGCGAGCGGTACGCTCGGACTCGTCGCCAGCCTGCTCGCACTCGATCTCGAACCCGGCAGCATTTGCGCATTACCATCGTGGACGTTTGTCGCCTCGGCCGATGCCGTCGTTGCGGCCGGGCTCGTTCCGTACCTGCTCGACGTCGACCTCGACAGCTGGGCGCTCGCGCCGGAACACGTCGAGGCACAGATCGCGAACATGCCGCGGCCCCCGAGCGTGATCATGCCGGTGTCGCCGTTCGGCGCACCGGTTGACGTGCGCGCCTGGGAACTGTTCGCCAGGGATTCGGGGATCGCCGTCGTCATCGACGCCGCCGCCGGTTTCGATTCCGTCGTGGCTTCGTCTTTGCCGACGGTCGTGAGTCTGCACGCGACGAAAACGCTGGGGGTCGGCGAGGGCGGCTTTGTTGTCTGTACCGATCAGCGGCTGATTAAACGACTGCGCCAGATTACGAACTACGGCTTCTCGTCCATGCGTGTTTCACACCGCCTGGGGCTCAACGCAAAAATGAGTGAGTACCATGCGGCAATCGGACTCGCGCAACTCGAGAAATGGCGCGCAACACGGCGCACGTGGTTGCGCGTGGCGCGCTTCTATCGCGACGCGTTTCGCGATCATCCGCAGATCGAATATCTGCCGGGCTATGGCGAGGACTGGATCGGTTCGACCGCGGTCTTTCGCTTCATCGGTCATTCCGCGGCTGACGTCGCCGAGCGTCTCCGGCGTTACAACGTCGATTCCCGGCGCTGGTGGCACCGCGGCATCAATCATCATCCGGCCTTCGCGCACACCGCGGCGGGGACACTCGACAATGCGGAATGTCTCGCCGACGAAGTACTCGGTCTGCCGTGTTACCTGACGCTGCGCACGGGGTCGATGCGGGCCATTGTCGATGCCGTGCGAAAAATCATTACGCCCGTGCCGCGCATCGAATCAGGCGCGTAACCCGGCGCGCGCAACGGGCAGCGCCGGCAGGCACGATCCTCAGCCGGCGGCTGCCGCCAGGTGGCGGGTACCGGTTGCGTGCGCACGGGCGTCTGCCAGCAGTGCTTCGAACTGGCGGGTGAAACGTTGCGGATCGCACAGGATCGAACCGCGAATCTTTGCGGGAATCGCGGTACGCAGTGCATCCAGCGCCGCGAGATCGGCACCCAGGCTCACCGCGCGTGCGCAGTAGTCCGACTCGTTCCAGGTGACGAGATCATCGAGCCCGGCGTTGTGCAAAATCGAGTACGACACGCGTTGGGCATGCGTGTGTCCGGCCAGCGTAACGACCGGCACGCCCATCCACAGCGCTTCGCAGGTCGTCGTCGTGCCGTGGTAGGGAAACGTATCGAGGACGATGTCGATACGGTTGTACGCCGCGAGATGCTCGTCGCGCGAGACGGTCGGGGCCAGCAGTTCGATCCGTTCCGGTGCGATCCCGTGACGCGCGAACTCCGCGAGCAGATGGCGGCGGGTGACGGGTTCGCCTGCGCGCCGCGATTTGATCACGAACCGGGATGCGGGTAGCGCATTCAGTACCGCGCTCCACGCCGCGATCGTCTGCGGGTTCAGCTTGCGCAGGTTGTTGAACGAACCGAACGTGACCACGCCGGTTTCCGCCGCGGGTGTGCGCGTGACCCGGGCGACGTCTTCGAACGCGCCAAAGCACAGAAACGATTCCGGCATTTCCAGCAGCGCTTCGCTGTACTGCGTTCCTGCCGGGCTGTCCGTCCACGGATCGCTGATCCGGAAATCCACCGTATCGAGTCCCGTCGTATCCGGATAACCGAGATACGTCACCTGAACCGGTGCGAGCCGTCGGTTGAGCACGGCAAGCCGGGAATCACGCGTGTGTCCGGCGAGGTCGATGAGAACATCGATGCCGTCATCGACGATCGCGCGCGACAGTTCGTCGTCGCTGAGCGCGGTTGTATCGACGAAGCGGTATGCGTGGGCGGCGATTTGCGCCGTCAGTTGATCGCGAACCGCGCTGTTCGAATAACAGTAGATCTCCGTGCGAGCAGGATCGTGTGCCGCGATCACGTTGCGGATGAACAGGCCCACGGAATGATCACGAAAGTCCGGCGACAGATACCCGATCCGCAGTTTCGGATTCGGCGACGATTCGCGGCGGCGTGCCTTTGCAGCCGGTAATGACTCGGCCCATGCGCGGTGACACGCGAAGGCCCGCGCCGGTTCGACGTCGACGAGCGAGTGCAGCAGGATCAATCCACCGGTGCGGTGAGCCGCGCGGGTTGACGGCGCCTCGAGCAGCGCGAGCATGTGCTCGCGCGATCGCGCGATCGCGTCCCAGTCGCACGCATCGAACAGCGTTTCCCAGGCGTTCAGGGCGGCGCTGCCGGCGTCCGGCAGCGCGAGCAGTTGCTGCGCGCACGCGTACTCCTCGTCGAAACGGTGCGTACGCCTCAGACTCGCGACGAGTTCCGACAGCGTGTCGGCATTCGGTTGCAGCGCCAGCACCGCGCGGAACGTGGCGATGGCGTCATCGACGTCGCCGAGGCGTTGCTGAACCGTGCCGAGGTTGTGGCGCGCGATCCAGTAATCAGGCGCGGCAGCGACCGCCGCGCCGAGCGTTTCGGCGGCCGCGTCGAGCTTGTTCTGATCGAGGTAATTCTTGCCGAGATTGTTCAGCGCCGTGGCGTTGTTCGGGTCGGCGCGCAAGGCCGCGCGATAGTGCCGCTCGGCCGCGGTGTAGTCGGCGGCGGCATTATGCACCGCGCCGAGATTCAGTTGCGCACCGGCGCGCGACGGTTCGCGCTCGACGACCCGGGTGAGCAGGGTGCGCGCGCGTTCGAACTGCTTCAGTTCGTATGCGGCGACCCCGGCGAGGTTCAGTGCATCGAGATGCTTCGGTTGCTTTTTCAGGATCCGTCGCAACACCGCGTCGGCGTCCGCCGGCCGTCCCGCGGACAAATGCGCCGCGGCCTCGCTCAGCAACTTCGGTATGTTCATGCTTGGATGTCTCCCGGCTCCCCACTTGCGTAGCGGCAGGACAGGGCGAATATTGAGCGGAAACCGAACCGCGACGGCGGCCGGTGGGTGGCAGGTTCTTGCCGGTGCCTGCTTGCCGCGATTGCCGTTCGAGCCGATTGCGCTGTCGCTTCAACCGCGTCGTATCGACGCGGCGATCCGGGCGCGTTTGCGCGCACGCGGGGTGACGGTTGTTGCTTACGTCGTGTGCGAATCGGGCGACTCGCTGGCCGGAACGATCGGGAATACGCAGCGTTGCCCGCGTCCGCGGCACGCATCGGGATCGGAAATCTGTCCCCGCGAGGCGGGGCTGAGCCACGACAGACGTGCGGATGATGTGCACGGGAAGGATTGGTGGAGCCGGGGGGAATCGAACCCCCGACCTTCGCATTGCGAACGCGACGCTCTCCCATCTGAGCTACGGCCCCAGCAAGGGCGCAATTCTAGCTTGCACGTTCACGTTGCGCCAGTGGGGCGGGCGAATTCATCCGCGGTTTTCCGAACGACGGGCATCGCGCGAGACCGATGCCGGTGTGATCGGTTAAGCTCGGGCCGAAACTTTGTTGTTCCCGCGCGGTTTCTTCGTCGTCGCCGATTGCGCGACAGCGCACCGGAAACCGCAATCGGAAGCGAAACCCGAGAGGCAGGCCCCGCAAGTACCGAAAGATGAGTGCACCGATACCGCTGAAATTCTCCCCGCGCGCGGGTCTCCAGAGCGTGCCGGCATTCCCCGCGATCGCGCGTGGCGGTTTGCACACGTTGCAGGCAAACCTCGGCTACCGCTGCAACCAGGCGTGCACCCATTGCCACGTCGACGCGGGGCCGAAGCGCACGGAAATGATGTCACGCGAGACAGTTGATACGCTGCTCGCGTTCGTCGCGCAACAGCGCATCAGAACGCTCGACCTGACGGGTGGCGCGCCCGAGCTGAATGTGCATTTTCGCGACCTCGTCGTCGCGGCGCGCGAACTCGGCGTCGAAGTGATCGACCGCTGTAATCTGACGATCCTGTCGGAACCCGGCCAGGCCGGGCTCGCGGAGTTTCTCGCCGAAAACGCCGTAGCGATCACGGCCTCGCTGCCGTGTTATTCCGAGGACAATGTGAATCAGCAACGCGGCGCCGGGGTCTTCGCCCGCAGCATCGCGGGACTGCGGCGTCTCAACGAGCTGGGTTACGGGGTTAGCGGTTCTCCGCTCGTGCTGAATCTTGTCTACAACCCGACCGGCGCGTTCCTGCCGCCGGAGCAGACGGCACTCGAAACGACGTATCGCGCGCGGCTCGCCGCCGATCACGGGGTGACGTTCACATCGCTGCTGACGATCACGAATATGCCGATCGCGCGCTTCCGCCACGCGCTCGCGCGCGAAGGCGAACTCGACGGTTATATGCGTCAGCTCGTCGAGGCCTATCGCGAGGACAATCGTGAGAACGTCATGTGCCGTCACCTGATCAGCGTCGATTGGCAGGGCTACGTCTACGACTGTGATTTCAATCAAATGCTCGGATTGCCGCTCGGCGCACGCGCGCGGGCAACGCATTTGCGTGATCTGATCGGCTGGCACGCGGACGGACAAGCCGTGGCGGTCGCTGATCACTGTTACGGCTGTACGGCCGGGCAGGGCAGCAGTTGCGGCGGAGCGCTGAAAGCCTGAGCACATCGCCATTGTGGTGCAGATATCCGTCATCGTTCCGAGCCTGAACGAGGCCGACGCGATCGCGAGCGTACTGTCGCCACTGCAGGCGTGGCGCCGCGCCGGGCATGAGGTCATCGTGGTCGACGGTAACAGCACGGATCCGACCCGGACGCTGGCCGCACCGCTCGCGGATCGCTGTATCACCGCCGGTCCGGGCCGGGCGGCGCAGTTGAACGCCGGCGCCGCGCTCGCCTCCGGTTCCCTGTTACTGTTCCTGCATGCCGATACGACGCTGCCGCCGGATGCCCTCGATAGTCTGACCGCGCTCGCCGAGCGGGAGGACGCGCTGTGGGGACGTTTCGATGTCTCCCTCGACGCGCCCGGTTCGGCGTACCGCGTGATCGAGACGATGATGAATCTGCGCTCGCGGCTGACCGGAGTCGCGACGGGCGATCAGGCGATCTTCGTCACGCGCGCTCTGTTCGAGCAGGTTGGCGGGTTCCCGCCCATCGCGTTGATGGAAGACATTGCGCTCAGCAAGCGCCTGCGCCGCGAACACCGGCCGCATTGCCTGCGTTCGCGCGTACGCACCTCGGCGCGACGCTGGCAGCGCGACGGCGTGGTCCGCACCGTCATCGTGATGTGGGGCCTGCGCCTCGCCTACGTCTGCGGCGTATCACCGGCACGTCTGCGCACGCTGTACGAACGCCGGCACAAGACCGCGAAATGACCGCCCCTGCCGCCGGCGCCCTGATCGTCTTCGCGCGCGCGCCACGCCCGGGCCGGGTGAAGACTCGCCTGGCCGCGACGCTCGGTACGACGAAGGCCGCTGAAATCTACGCGACCCTGCTCGAGCATGCGCTGACGCTCGCGCCCGCGGGATGTTTCGCTGCGCGCTATCTCTTTTGCGCCGCGGCCGACGAGCGCGATTATTTCGCCGCGCGGCTCGCGCACGACAACTGGCGGGTGGCCGTGCAGTGGGGTGACGATCTCGGTACCCGGATGTTCAATGCGTTCGAAGCGGTACTGGCCGAGGCGCGGTTCGCGGTCCTCATGGGGTCGGATATCGCGGACAGTACGACGGCGGATTTGCAGCAGGCGCACGCCGTGCTCGCCGCCGGCACGCGCCACGCGGTCATTGGACCGGTGGCGGATGGCGGTTACTGGTTACTCGGACTGTCGCAGGTGCGGCGGGCCTTTTTTACGGAGATTGCGTGGGGGAGCGGGGATGTCGCGGCGGCAACGCAGACGCGCCTGCAGCGCGGCGGCTTACGCGTACAGCGGCTCGCGGAACGCCATGATGTCGATATCGCGGCTGATATTGCGTATTTGCCCGGGGGCGCTGGCGGCGCGGTTTCAGACGCTGACGAGCGGCATTGATTCCGCCTGTACGCCAAGGCGTCCGCGGGCGGTGTAGGTGCGTTCACCCGGGACACGGCCGCGCAGGATATCGAGCAGTGAACTCGTAAACAGCTGACTCGATTCGATAGCCGCACCGTTGATCCGGTTGGCGTGTTGGGCGCGGTGCATCAAGGCGCGCAGTTCTTCGACGTCGCTCGTGTCGGGATCCGCGAGCAGCGCGCTGACGTCGGCGCTGCGCGCGGCCGCATCGATACGCGCGACGAGAGCGTGTTTATCGTCCGCGAGACGCGCGAGTTGTTCGGTATCACGCTCGCGGATGGCGTCATACTCCGAGGCCAGCAGCGACGTCAGCTCGAGCAGGCGTGCTTCGAGTTCCGCGCGGGCGATGCTCTTCGTATTCGGCGTGGACATCGCGGTTAGCCGGCGCGCGCGAAGTCTGACAGCATCGCTTCGATGGCTGTCAGTTTCTCCGCGACTGCCTGCGGATCGATTTCGTAGCTGCCATCGGCGACGGATTGGCGAAACTGTTCGATTTTCTCCTGATCCGCCACCGGCAGGTCGGCGACCGACTGAGTCAGTGCCTGCAGCCGGGCGGCCAGATCCGTCAGGGTGACGACTTCGGCGCCCTGGCCGCGTGTTGCTGTTGCCGCATCCGTTGCGCGCGTTTCACCGATTTTAGTCCCTCGCGGGTCGAGGCCGGTTACCGCGGAAGTCCGCGGTCCGTTAACTTCGGAAACCATAGTGTTCAACTCCGTTCCTGGTCACTGGGGGTAACGGCATCTTGACACAAGGGCTTTAGCCCGGTTCGGTCAAGCGTGATCGCCGTCGCATATTCTATTTTAACGCCGCCGCGATCGTCGCGCGTCCGCTGCCGGGTGACGCCGGGCGGCGCGGTCATTGGCCGGCGCGGGGCTTGCCGATGAGTACGAGCCCGGGTTCATGCACCACGCCCTGGATCACCCGGTTTGAACTCAGGTTGCGCACCGGGATGCGCTCGCCGCGGCCGCCGTCGCGCAGGGCGGTACCGGCGACGCGGACGGCGACGGTGCCATTGTTCAGCGACAGCATGACCCGTTCGCCGCGTTTAACCAACTTCGCCTGTTTCACCATGTTTTCGGTGTAAGTCGCCCCCCGGCTCACCGCACGGGTCGTGATTTTCCCGATAAGTCCCTCTTTTGCCGAGAAATATCCCCGTTTCAAGCGGGCGAGGCTGCGCTTCTCGTAGTGGACATCGGCGGCGCCGATGGCGTGGCCTCGCGGCAGGTTGTCGACCGCGACGGCGACGTTCACGAGGCGGTCGATATGCAGCGGGACGAACAGCGACCAGGCTTTCGGACCGTCGCAGCGGACCCCGACGGTCGTGTGGCCGATGTTGCGCGCGCCCGGCGAGAAATACGTGTCCAGCGGATGCGAACAGGCGGTGAGGCGCAATCGCGGGTCGAGCCGACCCACTTCTATGTGCACGCCATCGGCTTCCGTACCCACCTCCGCCATCGCGTAATCGCGGACCGCGGTGCGAATGTTTTCGAGCTTTTCAATCGCCGCGCCGGCGGCGTTGCCGCACAGCACGAGACAGAAAAACGTCCCGATCATGATTTCTCGCACGTCAAATCTCCGACTAATTCAGGCTTGCGGGCCTGTTAGATGCAATGTTTGTGCCTGTTAAGCGTCAGGAAACCGGTTCGCTGCCCGGCGCGGCGCGACGTTTCACGATCCGACGCATAGGACGTGCCATCGCCGCCGTCATCGCGGATCCGGGCGGGCAAGGTGCTCCGCAACGAGGCCGCGCCACGCCGCCGCGTTGCGAGCGGCGGCAGCCCGGCGTGCGGGTGCTTGCCGCCCGGCGGCACCGGGTTGCCACCGGGACCCCGTACGGCTGGGCGAAAAAGCGCAATTTCCGCGGGTTTTTCGTGCTTTTCGAAACTTGGCACGAGATTCGCTTACACGACGTTCACCGTAACAGCGCGACGATTGCGCACTTGAGGGGAAGATTCATGCCATCACTTGACCAGGCACTCGGCATCCATCCGCAGGCGATGAAGCTGCGGGCTTATCGCGCGCAGGTACTCGCCGCGAACCTTGCGAATGCGGAGACCCCGAATTACCGCGCTCGCGACGTGGATTTTCGCAGCGCGTTGCGCGACGCGGACCCGACGACCCGACTCGCGGCGACTCGACCCGGCCATTTTTCCGACGCCGCGCCGGGTTTCGGTGACATCGATTTGCAGTACCGCGAGCCGACGCAGGCGTCACTCGACCAGAACACGGTTGATGTCGCGGCCGAGCGCGCCCGGTTCGTCGACAACTCCTTGCGTTACCAGGCGAGCCTGCGCTTTCTCGACGGCAAGCTGTCGGGCATCAAGTCCGCGCTGAGAGGAGAGTAATCATGTCGTTGTTTGCCGTATTCGATATCGCCGGTTCGGCGCTCGGCGCGCAATCCATCCGGATGAACGCGACCGCCAGCAACATGGCCAACGCGAACAGCGCGAGCAGTTCGATCGATCAGACTTACCGCGCACGCGTACCCGTGTTCTCCGCCGTGATGGAAGACTTCGAGTTCGAGCCGGGCCCGGGCAGCGGGGTGCAGGTTGATGGCATCGTCGAAAGCCAGGCGCCGTTGCGCAAGGAGTTCCGGCCGGGACACCCCCTGTCCGATGACGACGGCTACATCTACCTGCCGAACGTCAACGCGGTCGAGGAGATGGCGAACATGATCGCCGCCTCGCGCAGTTACCAGACCAGCGTCGAAGTTATGGACGCATCGAAACAAATGCTACAGCGAACCCTGACCCTGGGTCAGCGCTGATTGAGGTCACGACTATGGATAATCCAATAGGTTTATTGCCACCCGGGCTCGAATCGCTCAGCGCCGATCGCCAGACGACGACGGAGCGGAAAGCGGGTGCGCTCGAACAGGAACAGTTCCTCGAGTTGATGCTCACGCAGCTGCAGAACCAGGACCCGCTGAAGCCGATGGAAAGCGGCGAATTCCTCGGTGACCTTGCGCAGTTCGGCACCGTGAGCGGGATCGGGGAATTGAAAGACTCATTCAACACGCTCGCCGCGTCGCTGCAGTCGAGCCAGGCACTGCAGGCCTCGACGATGGTCGGCCGCAATGTCCTGATCGAACGCAATACGGTGAAGCTCGGTGAGCAGGCACAGGTTCCGCTCGCGCTCGAACTGCCGAGCGCGGCGAACGACGTCAGGATCACGATCGCCGACGCAACCGGCCAGACCGTACGTCAGTTTTCGCTCGGCGCACAGGATCAGGGCCTCGTCGATTTCGAGTGGGACGGGCTGATGAGCGACGGCGAACGGGCGGTACCGGGAACCTACACACTGAGCGCGTCCGCGGTTATCGACGGTGCGAGCGAGGCCGTGTCCACCTTCATCCAGGCGCCGGTCGAGAGCGTGACCCTGTCACGCGACGGCCAGCCGCCCGTACTCAATCTTACCGATATCGGCGCCGTCGAACTCGGCACGATCAAACGCGTTTTATAAGCCGACCGTTACGAGTCAGCAGGAGTATCACGACATGCCATTTGAAATTGCGATAAGCGGGCTTCGCGCCGCGCAAACCGACCTCGAAGTGATCGGCAACAATGTTGCGAATGTCAACACGACGGGCTTCAAGGGATCGCGGGCCGAGTTCCACGACGTCTTCACGGTTGCCGGCCCCGGCAGCGCCGGCGATGGTCCGGGGCAGGGGGTCAGCACGGCACGCGTTGCCCAGCAGTTCTCGCAGGGCAATATCACGTTCACCGATAACGGCCTCGACCTCGCGATCAGCGGCGACGGTTTTTTCATCCTCGACGACAACGGCGCGCGCGTGTACTCGCGTGACGGCGCATTCGGCGTCGACCGTGATGGTTACGTCGTGAACTCGAACAATCAGCAACTGAATGCGTACGGCGCGAACGCGACGGGCGCGATTACGAACGTTCTCGGCCCGCTGCAGATTTCGAACGCGAACACGGCGCCGAATGCGACGACGCAGATTTCGCTCGGGGCAAACCTCGATTCGCAGGCGAGCGTACCGGTAACCGCGGTTTTCGATCCGGCCGATAACACGAGCTTCAATAACACGACCGCAACGACGATCTTCGACTCACTCGGCGGTTCCCATCTGATGCAGACGTATTTCGTGAAAACCGCAACGGCGAATACTTGGGAAGCCCACGCGGTCGTCGACGGCACCTCGGTCGCGGGTCCGCTGTCGATGGCGTTCGATACGACCGGCGCATTGCTGACCCCGGCCGGCGGCTCGTTCACGATCCCGGCGTTCACCCCCGCACCGGGTACCGCACCGCTGAATCTCACGCTTGACGTTGGCGAATCGACACAATTCGGTGCGCCGTTCGGCGTGACTCAATTGAACCAGGACGGCTATACCACCGGGCGCCTCGCGGGACTCGATATCGATTCGGAAGGGGTGATTTTCGCGCGCTACACGAACGGGCAATTCCAGGTTCAGGGCCAGGTCGCGCTCGCGAACTTCGCGAACGTGCAGGGCCTGCAGCCACTCGGTAACAACAACTGGTCGCAGACCTTTGCGTCCGGCGATGTTCTCGAAGGCGCTCCCGGCACGGGCAACCTCGGACTGTTGCAGTCCGGGGCGCTCGAGGATTCCAACGTCGATCTTTCCGAGCAACTCGTGAAACTGATCATCGCGCAGCGCAATTTCCAGGCCAACACGGAAGTGATCTCGACCGCGGATTCGATTACCCAGGCCGTGATCAACATCCGTTAAGCGAGCGGAATTCCTGCGCGAATAACCAGATAAGAACGTTATGGACCGAATGATTTATCTCGCCATGTCGGCGGCCAAGCAGATGCTGACCGCGCAGTCGATGACGGCGCACAATCTTGCGAACGCGGACACCACGGGCTTCAAGGCCGATTACGAAACGTTTCGTGCGATGCCCCTGTTCGGCCCCGGGCATCCGAGCCGCGCGTTCGCGATGACCGAGCGTGCAGGCATCGACAGCCGTAATGGTGCGCTCGAAACAACCGGCAACGACCTCGATATCGCGATCGGCGGCAACGGCTTCATCGCCGTGCAGTCCGCGGACGGGAGCGAAGCGTACACGCGGGCCGGCAATATGCACATCAGCGTGACGGGCCAACTGTTCACGGGCGGCGGACACCCGGTGCTCGGTAACGGCGGACCGATCGCGCTGCCGCAGGCGGAATCGATCACGATCGGCGATGACGGCACGATTTCGATCCGGCCGGTCGGGCAGGAAGCGACGACGCTGGCGGATATCGACCGGATCAAACTCGTGGCGCCGGATTTCCGCGATCTCGTGAAGGGTCCGGACGGCCTGTTTCGCCTGCGCGACGGCACGACGGCGCCGCCCGACGCGAGCGTGGTGTTGCGCAAGGGCATGCTCGAGCGCAGCAATGTGAATGTCGTCTCCGAGATGATCTCCATGATCGAGAATTCGCGGCAGTACGAAATGGCGGTCAAGGCCATGAGTACGGCGCAGGAAAATGATGCAGCGAGCGCGCGCGTGCTGCGCATCGCCTAATTGAGGGGAAGAATCAAATGCCACTAGCATTACATATCGCCGAAACCGGCCTCAGCGCGCAGCAGACGCGCATGTCGGTGATCGCGAACAATCTCGCGAACGCGGGTACCACGGGTTTCAAGAAAGGCCGTGCGTCGTTCGAGGACCTGCTCTACCAGACCGTGAGCCAGCCCGGCGCGTCGTCGTCACAGAATACGGAATTACCGTCCGGTCTCATGCTCGGCAGCGGCGTGCGCACGGTGTCGACGGAAAAAATATTCACCCAGGGTTCACTCACCCGTACGGACAGCTCGCTCGATGTCGCGATCCAGGGTCGCGGTTTCCTGCAAATCCTGCTGCCGGATGGTTCGGCCGCGTTTACGCGTGATGGCTCGTTTTCGATGAATTCCCAGGGGCAACTCGTTACCTCGAGCGGTTATGAAATCGACCCCGGTATTACAATCCCGACCGAGACATTGTCCGTCACCATCGCGGAAGACGGCACCGTGTCGGCGCTGGCGGCCGGCAGCAGCGCACCGGCGCAGATCGGCTCGCTGCAACTCGCGGACTTCATCAATCCGCAGGGACTGCAGCCGATCGGGCAGAACATGTTCAAGGAAACCGTCTCGAGCGGCAATCCGCAGGCTGGCACGCCGGGCCTGAACGGTCTCGGAACCCTGATCCAGGGTTCGCTCGAAACGTCGAACGTCAACGTCGTCGAAGAACTCGTCTCGATGATCGAAACGCAACGCACCTATGAAATGAATTCGAAGGCCATCCAGACCGTTGACGAGATGCTGCAGTACGTGTCGCAGCAGCTATAGGAATTACCCATGATTAAATGCATACAGATGACGGCTCTCGTGGCGACGCTTGCAGCGCTGCTCGGCGGGTGCAATACCGCGCCGATCCGCGATCCGGCCTACAGCGCATCCTACCCGGTGCCGTTCGAGCAGCCGCAACAGGCGCACTCCGGATCCATTTATCAGGCCGGCTACGACATCACGCTGTTCGAGGATATCAAGGCGCGTCGCGTCGGTGACATCCTCACCGTGCAGCTGGCGGAGTCCACGAATGCGTCGAAGTCGTCGACGACGGACATCGAACGTGACCAGTCGAGCACGATCACGAATCCGACGATCCTCGGCGCGACCCCGCAGTTCGGGGTGCCGGGCCTGTTGCCGTTGAGCCAGACGAAGGACAACACACTCGAAAGCAGTCTCACCAGCGCACATGAGTTTGGTGGTGCCGCGGACAGCGCGCAGAGCAACAGCCTGTCGGGTGACATCACGGTGACCGTGGCCGATGTCCTGCCGAACGGCAATCTGATCATCCGCGGCGAAAAGCGCCTGAATCTGAACCAGGGCAACGAATACGTGAAGATTTCCGGGATCGTCCGGCCGACCGACATTACGACTGCCAATACGGTACCGTCGACTAAAGTTGCGGACGCGACGATTGTCTACAGCGCCGACGGCGCGAACGCCGATGCAAACAAGGTCGGTTGGTTATCGCGATTTTTCTTAAGCCCGGTGTTCCCGCTGTAAGCGCAGTATGAACGCCAACACAGAATTGCCACAGGGGAGTATCCACGTGCGAATTATTATCCTGACGTTTGTGCTCGCCATGGTGCCGGGTTTCGCCGCCGCCGAACGCATCAAGGACATCGCCGCCGTCGCCGGCGTGCGCGACAACCAGTTGCTCGGCTACGGTCTCGTGGTCGGGCTTGATGGCACGGGCGACCAGACGCAGCAGACACCGTTCACGATCCAGGCAATCAAGAACATGTTGAACCAGCTTGGCATCGTCGTCCCCGACAATGTAAACCCGCAGTTGAAGAACGTCGCGGCTGTCATGGTGCATGCGAACCTGCCACCATTCGCGAAACCCGGTTCGACGATCGACGTCACGGTATCGTCGATGGGCAACGCGAAGAGTCTGCGCGGCGGTGCGTTGATCATGACGCCACTGAAGGGTGCCGACGGCAGCATTTACGCGATGGCGCAGGGTAATCTCGTCGTCGGCGGGTTCGGCGCCGCGACGAACGATGGCTCGAGGATTTCCGTGAACGTGCCGAGCGTCGGCCGGATCCCGAACGGGGCGACGGTCGAACGCGAGGTGCCGACCGCGTTCCTGAACGCGGAGTTCCTCACGTTCAATCTGCATCGTTCCGATTTTACGACCGCGAACCGCATGGCCCAGGCGATCGATGAAACCCTCGGGCCGAATTCCGCCGTTGCGGTGGATGGATCATCCGTGCGGGTCGTCGCGCCCGTGGCGCAGGCGCAACGCGTCGCGTTCATGTCGATCCTCGAGAACATCGAAGTCGACCCGGGGCAGGCGCCTGCGCGGGTCATCGTCAATTCGCGCACCGGTACCGTGGTCATCGGGTCGAAGGTCGGCGTTACCGCCGCGGCGGTAACGCACGGCAGCCTGACGGTCACGATCTCCAATGATCCGATCGTGAGCCAGCCGCAAGCGCTGTCCGGTGGCAACACCGTCGTCGTGCCGAAACAATCGATCGATGTCGAGCAGGAACAAAGCCGTATGTTCCTGTTCAACCCGGGTGTGTCGCTCGACAGCATCGTCGAGGCGGTGAACAACGTCGGTGCCGCCCCCGGCGACCTCGTCGCGATTCTCGAAGCGCTGAAAGAAGCGGGCGCGTTACGCGCCGAACTCATCATTATCTAGGTGCGTAAATCCGAGGCACTGTGGCTTCGGGGCCGGAACCACTGTCCGCACGCCGTTCCAGTGCCTTCCCCTCGATTCGAGGGGAAGGGTAGCGGGTCCGTTAAGGTCAGTGTTGCGTAATCTGGAGCACGTCTTTGGTCCGCACGTCGGCGACCCGTCGGTCGTGGTCGGCGCGGCTGGCAAGTCTGCCGCCAGGGCGGCAAGCGTTTGCCGCTCCGGCCCCGGAACCGGCGCCCCGTTTTTGCTATCCCGCTGATTCATCGGGGTTATTCCGTGTTCTCCCGGGGTTGGCATCGGGTATGCATAGTGATCGTCGTCGGGGCGGATAAGCCATTCCCGGCATGGAGAACGCATGAACAACTTCGCTCACGTCAGTGCCGCAACGGATATCTCGCGCTTCAGCGCGCTGCGTGCCGACGCCCGGGCCGATGCGGATGGGGCGTTCGCGAAGGTTGCCGAAGAGTTCGAGGCGCTGTTTATCCAGATGATGCTGAAAGCGGCGCGCGACGCGACCCCGGAGGGCGGTTTGTTCGACAGCAGCGAATTGAAGCTGTACCAGGAAATGATGGATTCGCAGGTGGCCCTCGAGATGGCGGAACAGGGCGGTCTGGGTTTCGCGCCGCTGTTGCGGCAACAGTTGCTCGGGGGCGACACCGATGAGCTGCCGCGCGAACTGATGTTACCGCCACGCCGGACGATCGCCCCGGAGCCCGTGCCGGTCGCGACCCTGCAACCGGCGTTAACCGCGGCGATGCGTACGCCGGCGGCGGTCGCGCCGCAGGAGACGGAACCGACGATTGCCGGCTTCCTGCGCGCCGTCGGACCGCTCGCCGGCAACGCGGCCGAGCAGCTGGGTCTGGAACCCGAAGTCATCGTCGCCCAGGCCGCGCTCGAATCCGGCTGGGGCAGGCACACGATCACGAAAGCGGACGGGACGAATTCCCACAACTATTTCGGTATCAAGGCGAGCCCCGAGTGGGACGGCGATGTCGCCTCGGTGCGCACGCATGAATTCATCAACGGCCGGGCACTCAGGGTGAGAGCCGATTTCCGGGCGTATCCGGACGCTGCCGCGGCGTTCGACGACTACGTGGACTTTCTCAACTCGCACCCGCGTTATGCCCGCGCGCTGGAACACGGCGGCGACCCGGAAGCGTTCGCCACCGGTCTCGCCGCCGCCGGTTATGCCACCGACCCGCGCTATGCCGACAAGATTCTCGCGGTACGCGATCAGATCATCGCGCGCTCCATGTACGCCGAACGCTAGGGCCCCCGGGTAACTCACTATGGCAAGTATCTTCAACATCGGCGTTTCGGCATTGTCTGCCGCGCAACGGCAACTCGGAACGACGAGCCACAACATCGCGAACGTGAACACCGAGGGTTATTCGCGCCAACGCGTCGAACTGAACCAGGCACCGCCGCAGGCCATCAGCGCCGGTTACGTCGGCAACGGGGTGAGAATTTCCGAAATCAGTCGCGTCGCCGATCAGTTTCTGATCGGGCAATTGCGCTCCGCGACCGCGAACGAAGCGAAAGCCTCGGCCTATGCCGACTATGCGGCGCAGATCGATTCCCTGCTCGGGGACGGCACGGCGACGGCGGCGCTCGAGGGATTCTTCGCCGCGATGCACGACGCAAACGGCGACCCGGCGTCGACGGCGACGCGCGAGGTGGCGTTGAACTCCGCGCGCTCGTTCGCCAACCGGTTCAGCGATCTCGATCGCCGTTTCGGTGCCATAGCACGCGATCTGAACGGCGCAATCGAATCGAGCGTCACGCGTATCAACAGCCTGTCGGGGGCGATCGCCGATATCAACGGCCAGATCGTGCGCGCGCTCGGCACCACCACGGGCGAGCCCCCGAACGACCTGATCGACCAGCGTGATCGGCTTGTCCAGGAGCTGTCGGAACTGACCGGGGTCACGACGATCGCGCAGGAAAACGGTGCCCTGAACGTATTCATCGGCGCCGGGCAGGCGGTGGTTGCCGACGTGACGAGTATTCCGCTCGTCACGGTACCGGATCCGCTCGATGGTACGCGACTGGAAATCGCGACGACGAGTGGTGGTACGGCCTCGATCATCAGTCAATCGATTACGAACGGGGAACTTGGCGCGGCGCTCGATTTTCGCGACGACGTGCTCGAACCGTCGCGCAATGCGATCGGGCGACTGGCCGCGACGCTCGCCGTTACGTTCAACGAACAGCATCGTGAGGGCCTCGATCTGAACGACGCGTTCGGTCGTGATTTCTTTACGATCGGGACCCCGAACGTCAGCGCCGATCCGGGTAACACCGGCGCTGTCACGGTGTCACTCGATACGGCGAACATCGGTTCGCTGACGACGGCGGATTACCGGCTGTCACATGACGGGACGGATTTCACGCTGTTGAATCTCGCGGACAATACGACGCAGACCCTGAGCGGTGCCGGACCGTTCAGCGTCGACGGGCTCACGATCACCGTCACCGGCGCGCCCGCGGCCGGCGACGTTTATCTCGTGCAGCCGACGAAATCGATCGCCCGCAACATGAGCGTTGCGATCACGGATCCGCGCGAACTCGCGCTCGCACGGCCGAACCGTACGAGCGTGGATGGCGCGAATATCGGATCGGGAACGATTTCACCGGCGACGATCCTTGATGTCGCGGATGCGAACCTGCTGACGACGACCCAACTTGTGTTCAACGATCCGCCGACGACCTACCAGGTGAACGGCGCCGGCCCGATGATCGCCTACACGAGCGGTGCGGATATCGACATGAACGGATGGCGCGTACAGGTGAGTGGCAGTCCCGAGCCGGGCGATACGTTTACCGTGGCGGCGAACGTCGGTGCTGCCGGTGATAACGGCAACGGGCTCGCGCTGTCGGAACTGCAGTTGACAAAATTCCTCGACGGGGCGAGCACGACGTATCAGGAGTCGTACAGTCAGCTCGTTGGACGGGTCGGGTCGAAAACCCGGGAACTGCAACTGAGTCGTGACGCGATGACCGTACTGCGCGAAAACGCGCAAGCATCGCGCGATTCGCTGTCGGCCGTGAATCTCGACGAAGAGGCGGCGCAGTTGCTGCGGTTCCAGCAGGCTTACACCGCCGCGGCCCAGGTGATCTCGATTGCGAACGAAACATTTGCGTCGCTGCTTGCAGCGGTGAGGAGGTAACGATGCGAATTTCCGACGCCCAGCGGTTTGATATTGCGCTGAACAGTATGTTTCGGCTGCAGGAGAGCACGGCGAAGTACCAAACGCAGATTTCGACCGGGCTCAAGGTCAACAACCCGGCCGACGATCCGGTCGCGGCGGCCCAGGTCCTGTTGATCAACGAACGCGTCACGGCATCCGAGCAATACGATCGCAACGCGGAATTTGCCGAACTGAACCTGCAGCAAACCGAAGGTGCGGTCGCCTCGGCCAATGACGTGATGCAGCGGATCCGCGAACTGACGATCCAGGGCAAGAACACGACCCTGACGGACGCCGATCGCCGTTCCATTACAACGGAAGTACGCCAGCGCCTCGATGAACTGAAGAGCCTCGCGAATTCCCGCAACGCCGCGGGCGAATATATTTTCTCCGGTACGCTCGTCGATACGCAGGCGTTCACGACCGATCCGACGGGCAGCGTCGTCTATAACGGCGATCAGACGAGCCGGGAGATCAAGATCAGCGAATTCCGCACGGTCACGGACGGCTTTACCGGATTCGATGCGTTCGCCGCGATCCGCAACGGCAACGGCACTTACGTCACGGATCTCGCCGCCGGAAATACCGGCAGCGGTCGAATCGTACCCGGCGGTGTGGTCGACAAGTCTGCTTACCAGGCGCACGATTTCCGCATCACGTTCACCGCGTCGGACACCTACGATGTGATCGACGATACGACCGGCGCAACCGTACTCGCGGCGCAAACCTACACCGACGGCGCGGCGATTACGTTCAACGGGATTCAATTGACGCTTGTCGGTACGCCGGCCGCGGGCGACGAGTTTCTCGCCGGGCCGAGCCAGAACCAGTCCGTGTTCGAGACCGTCGACCGGCTGCTCGCGACGCTCGAGTCGCCGACGGCGCTCGCCGCGGACGCCGCGGTGTTCCAGAACGATCTCGATCGCGCGCTTGGTGACATCGACCAGGCGATGGACCGGTTCCGGGAAGTTCAAGGCATCGTCGGGGCGCGCCGCAATACTATCGAGTCGCAGCGGGTCGCAAACGAGGACCTGCGCCTGCAGCTCAATACCGTGCGATCCCGGCTCGAAGACGCTGATCTCGTCGAGGCGGTGAGCCGCCTGGCCCAGGAATCGAACGCCCTGCAGGCGGCCCAGGCAGCGTTCGTCCGTGTCCAGGGTCTCAGTTTGTTTAATTTTCTCTGATGCTCCTCAAGTTCCCAAAATGGCCGCCGCTAGCGGGGACTGGAGGCCGTAAATAGCCACGATGATGGGTATATCGGCCAGTGTGTAACGACTCTGTGGCCAGATCGTGCACGGTAAAAAAGCGTTCGGATGCCGGCAACAAACGGGATCCGGATCAGCGGGCCAGCCGGCCCGCGCCTTGCGGCGCAATATTGAGAGTTCAAATGCGTAACTGGCCACAGCGTCCCGAGCAGGAGCACGACTCATGCCGCAAGTAATCAACAGCAATATTCTTTCCCTGACGACTCAGCGCAACCTGAATCGTACCCAGTCGGAACTCACCACTTCCATCACACGTCTGTCGTCCGGTCTCCGGGTCAACAGCGCGAAAGACGACGCGGCCGGTCTCGGCATCAGCGATCGTTTCAGCACGCAGATCCGTGGTCTCGACCAGGCGGTACGTAACGCGAACGACGGCGTGTCGTTCTCGCAGGTGGCGGAAGGCGCCCTGTCGACGATTTCCGACGCCTTGCAGCGTGTCCGGGAACTCGCGGTGCAGTCGATCAACGACACGAACTCGCCGCAGGATCGCCAGTCCCTGAACAACGAAGTTCAGCAGCTGCTGTCGGAAGTGAACCGCATCTCGAATGCAACGCAGTTCAACGGCCAGGACATCCTCGACGGTTCGCTGTCGACCCTGACGTTCCAGATCGGCGCAAACCAGAACCAGACCCTGAGCGTCACCGGCGTAGACGCACGCGGTCAGCAGCTCGGTGCGCGCGTGGTTGAATCGGGCTCGATCAGCCGTACGGCCCTCGACGCCCTGATCGCTGCCGATGACGTCACGATCAACGGTGCCGCGGTCGACCTGTCCGGTCTGTCCGCTGGCGATTCCGTAACGGACGTCATCTCCGCGATCAACGATATCTTCCAGACCTCGGACGTACTCGCCGCGGCGGAAACGACGACAACTTCCGGTGACCTGACGTATACCTCGAATGCCGCGGCGCAAACCGTGTCGCTGAACGGGGTTGACATCAACATCGGCGCCGGTGCTGCCGTCGACGACGTCGTCTCTTCCATCAACAGTTCTTCGGACGCCACCGGGGTCACGGCATCGAACAACGGGGGCGCGATTGTGCTCACGTCTGACGGCCGCGACATCGAACTCGTCGACGGGGCCACGAATGGTGGTGCCAATGTTCTCGGCGGTGATGAGGACTTCTTCGCCGGGATAGTATTTTCCGGAGATGTCGGCGACGCTATCACCCTGGCCGGTACATTCGATAACACCGCCGGGACAACCGGGTTTGCCACGATCGACGACACGTTCGCCGATGAAGTGGTCAACGGTGTGAACGTACTCACCGCCGCGAACTCGACCGCAGCGTTGCGTACGATCGACTTTGCCCTGTCTCAGGTGAGTAATCTCCGGTCCGAGTTCGGTGCGATTCAGAACCGTCTCGAGAGCACGATTTCGAACCTGCAGATTGGCTCCGAAAACTTCACCGCCGCGCGGTCACGCATCATCGATGCCGACTTCGCGCAGGAAACCGCGCGCTTCACGCGTGCCCAGATCCTGCAGCAGGCGGGTATTTCCCAGGTTGCACAGGCTAACTCCCTGCCGCAGTTGGTCCTCGGACTCCTGGGTTAATTCGATCGATAGGGATGTCGAGAGAATAGTGAGATAAATGTCGGAACCACAGGTGTCGTCGTACTCCGATGGCGCCTGTGGGTCTGACGTGAGGTAAAGCGATATGGACACGAAATTCGTATCAATGATCAGCGGGGTGCGTCAGGTTCATCCGCCTGTGTCGCCGTCGCAGCAACCGGCCGGGAAGCCGGTGTCGGCAAGCAGCGGGCCCGAGCGGACTGCTGAAGTCGACGACAAAACACCCGCTGCGCCGACGACTGTCGCGAAACCGGATCAACCGTCGCAGGACGAAGAGCCCGAGCGCGCATCGCTCACGAAGGTGGTCGAAGAGCTGAATCGCAACATCCAGCAACAGACGCGGGCGCTGATATTCACAATCGATGAGCGACACGGCAAACCCATTGTCAGTGTCGTCGACAAGGAAACGGACAAGGTGATCCGGCAGATACCCAGCGAAGTCGCGCTGCAGGTGGCCGATGCGCTGGAAGAAGCAACCGGTGCGCTGGTCTCTGAACATGCATAAGCACGAACAGGGTGCGTCGTACGCCGCGGCCACCGGGTGCCTGATCCGATGATCAGCTCGCCCGGATTAGGCTCGGGACTCGACGTATCGTCACTCGTCGAACAACTCGTCGCGATCGAACAGCAGCCGCTGGTGCGGCTTGCAACGCAGGAAGTGGGGTTCCAGGCGCAGATCAGCGCGTACGGCTCGCTGCGCAGTGCGCTGTCCACGTTCGAGAGCAGTCTGAATTCCGTCAATACACTCAGCGATTTTCGCGCGCTGAAAGCGTCGTCCTCGAACGCGGACGTGTTCAGCGCGAGCGCGGGCACTTCGGCGGCAAAGGGGACGTATTCGCTGACCGTCGACCGCATTGCCGAAAATCATCGACTGGGCTCAAACAGCTATTTCGCCGATACGAATACGACCACGATTGGCAGCGAAGGCGAGACGCTGACGATTACCCAGGACGGCGACAGCTTTGATGTTGCCTATGGCGGTAAAACACTCGCGGAAGTGCGCGATCTGATCAACGAATCCAGCGCCAATACGGGGGTCACGGCGTCGATCCTCAAAGATGATCTCGGCAGCCGGCTGCTCCTCAGCGCGGACGATACCGGCAGCGACAGTTTCGTCACCACGAGTTACAGCGCCGCGGATCCGTTTTCGTTCACGACGCTGAACACCGATCGGGATAGTGATCTTTCCGTGACTGCCGCGGATCTCGATGCCGTGCTGTCCGTTGACGGTGTATTCACTGCCACGCGTTCGTCGAACACGATTAAGGACGTCGTCCAGGGCGTGACGATAAATCTCGTTGACGCCGGAACGTCGACGCTGACCGTGAAGGAAGACACGGCGGCCGTCGAGACCTCGGTGCAAAAGTTCGTCGACGCCTACAACACCGTATTGACGACGATACGGTCGCTGCGTGAAGGCGCGCTCAGCGACGACGCGAACAGCCTGTTTGCGATGGAAAACCAGATCCGCCAGGTATTCAACTCACCGCTTTCGGGCAACGGCACGTTTTCGTCGATCTATGAAATCGGGATCAGCAGCACGTTTGTACTCGGCGGTGCGTCGAAGGACAACGGCAAACTCAATCTCGACAGCTCGGCGCTGCTTGACGCGCTGAACACGGACCGTGATTCCGTCGCGAATCTGTTCGCCGATGTGGACAAGGGCTTGATCCCGAAACTCGAATCCGTACTCGGCGGGTTCGTTGATTTTGAGGGGTTCATTGACGGCAAGACGGACTCGCTGAACCGTCGTATAGACAGCATCGAAATCAGCCGTGAATCGATGACGCGCCGAATCGAGTCGTTTGAGGCGCGCCTGCTCAAGGAATTCAACTCGCTGGACACGCTGGTGGCACAACTTCAGGTTTCAGGCAATTTTCTGAGCCAACAGTTATCGCTGCTACAGCCGACAAATAATACATAACAGACGTGGACCGGCCTCGACGCATTGTCTGGTCGTCCGAGCCGCGCACGCAGGATAAGGATAAGAATATGAGAACATCTAAAGGCGATCTCAGCGCTGGAATATCCGCATATCAGCAATTCGGTGTGCGGACCGAGATCGAATCGGCAAGCCCGCACCGACTGATCCAGATGCTGATCAACGGTGCGCTGGCGAAAATACGCGTTGCCCGTACGTGCACCGAGCGCGGCGACATCGTCGGCAAGTGCGAGAACATCGACTGGGCCATAGCCATCATTGGTGGCCTGCGCGGCAGCCTCAACCTTGAAGATGGCGGCGTCATCGCCGCGAACCTCGACGGCCTGTACGAATACATGTGCCGGCAACTCGCGCTCGCAAATGCGCGCAGCGATGTTGGCCTGATCGATGAAGTCGTGAGCCTGCTCGGAGAAATCAAGGCCGGCTGGGACGGCATCGAATCAGCACAAACGCCGGACCCGCTGGCGGCGACGAGCTGATCGGAGCAGCGCGCAAGATGACGGACGTACACGGCGAGTCGGCGGTCGCGCAGCACACCGGGCTGGCGGGGCTTCGCGCGATGACCTCGGCGATGCTCGAAGCGGTCGAGCACCGCCGCTGGGCCGACGTCCAGCGCCTCGATGAGGCGCGCACGAAACTGCTGCACGGATTACCGGCGGCGGTGTTTGCATCCGGCGATCCGGATGTCCGCGCGACGCTCGGCGACGCACTCGAGGCAACAGGCCTGATCCAGCGGCGTCTTGCCGACGCGCGCGACGAGATCGGGCGACAACTGAAACAGCACAATCAGCGGCAGCAAGCCGCCGACGCGTACCGCACGGCCAGGTAAGGCCGCGGCGGGCACCTGCGACGTAAGCCGAAGCGCGCACCCATGCTTAGCATCGCCGCTGAAATTCCGGTCGCGCTGCACGCCGGCGCGAGTATCGAGGTCGATTTCACGGCGTCCCTGCAGTTCCTGCGGTCACTGAATCTGCTTGCGCTCGGCACCCGTAGCGAAAGCGACACCCAAAACGCAGACGCCGGACACGATTTCGCGCGACTCGAAGCGAAAATCGATATGCTCGTGGCCATGGTCGGCTCGCTCGTCGCGGCGGAAGCACGCCTGCCGCCGCGGCGGCACGTACGCCTGAGCGCAGAATCACTTGAAGTAAACCTCGTCACCGCGGTCGCAGCCGGCGCGGCGGTGATCGTGGAGCTGTACCCGAGCGCGGAACTGCCGCGGGCGCTGCGCTTGCCGGCGACCGTCAGCGAGGCGCGCGCGGGCGCCGATGGCGCACAGGATTTGACGCTCCGTTTCGGGCCCCTGGACCCGGCGGTGAGCGACGAACTCGAACGCTACATCTTTCTCCGACACCGGCACGCCCTCGTACCGGGACGCTCGTGAACCGTGGGGACGTCAAAAATATGACGCACACGTTCCATAAAAACAAAGAGATACATCATTATCGTTACGGGTGCTTGAGAATAGCTCAGTAACTATTATCCTCTCCATATCCGGGTGACGCGTTCTTGGCGTTGCCGTTTCGTGCTTTGAGCGACTGGACTGGCCCGCATCGGCCAGCGGAGAGGGAATCGCAAAACCATGACACAAGCATCCGTACTGGTCGTCGAAAACGACGAAGACGTGGCGGCACATGTAACCGAAATCCTGCAATTTATGAATCTACCGGCGAATCGCTTTCATGCGCAGGGAGATTGGGCCGGCGTGCTGGACGCGAAGAACCCGCCGTACGTGGTGCTGCTCGGGAACTGTGGTTCGGCGAAAAGCCTCCTTGAGACGTTCCGTAAAATCAAGATTGCCGACCCGTACACGCCCGTTGTGCTCCTCGTCGACCCCGAGCGCCCGGTCGCGATCGACAAAAACATCGAAAGCGGTGCGCTGGCGAAAATCGACCTGCCCCTGCGTCGCGACACGTTCGACTCCGCCCTGCAGAAAGTCGATACGTACCGGGAAAACCGCCATCAGGGTGCATCGCCGCGCTCGCTCGAACTGTTCCGCAACCTTGTTGGCAGCAGCAACGGGATCCAGCGCGTGCGAAACATGATCGAGATGGTTGCGCGCAGCGATGCGAATGTTTTGATCGTTGGTGAGTCGGGCACCGGCAAGGAAGTTATCGCGCGTCACGTCCACCATCACTCGGGGCGGCGCAGCAAGCCATTCGTGCCGCTGAACTGCGGCGCGATCCCGCCGGATCTGCTCGAAAGCGAACTGTTCGGGCACGAGAAGGGCGCGTTTACGGGCGCGATTACGTCGCGCCAGGGACGTTTCGAGATGGCCGATGGCGGGACCCTGTTTCTCGATGAAATCGGCGACATGAGTTTGTCGATGCAGGTGAAACTGCTGCGGGTTCTGCAGGAACGCACGTTCGAGCGCGTCGGCAGCAACACGAATATCAGCGTCAACGTGCGGATCCTCGCGGCAACCCACGTCAATCTCGAAGACGCGATCAACGAGGGTCGCTTCCGCGAGGATTTGTACTACCGCCTGAACGTGTTCCCGATCGATACGCCGCCGCTGCGTGAACGTACCGAGGATCTTCCGCTGCTCATCAATGATCTCGTCGAGCGACTCGATCATGAAGGGCGCGGCAGTATCCGGCTCACCGCTTCGTGCATAGAGTCGTTGAGTCAGTACAACTGGCCCGGCAATGTGCGCGAACTCGCAAACCTGATCGAACGGCTGTCGATCCTGTATCCGAACGGCACGATAGACATCCATGATTTGCCGGAAAAATACCGCCCGCTCGACGGTTCCGTCAGCGATCCGCAACAGCGGCCACGGACCACGCCGCTGGGCGCGGACCCGACGATGGTGAGTCTGCCGCGCGTCGGCATCGATCTGAAAGAGCATATGACGCAGATCGAGTCGAACCTGATCCGCCAGGCGCTCGACGATTCGAACTGGGTCGTGGCGCATGCGGCGAAACGCCTGCAGATGGGCCGCACGACGCTCGTCGAGAAAATGCGCAAGCTCGGACTCCAGCGTCAAGACGAGGTGTCGGGTCTTTGACGAAAGCGCCCCGCGGTCCGTAAGCCGCGAAACCGGTTTTCTTTAAAAACAGCAACATAGCTAAATGGCACGCAACTTGCTCTGAATCGGTTAACAGACGTTCATGCGTTCGCAACGTCGCCAGTAACCGGATCTCAGGGCAGGTATGGGAGCACACGATCTTTCGAATCCGTTGCAACTCGAAGCGGCCTTTGCCGATTTCGAAGCCGCGTCGTCAAAACTCGCCGAGTTCTACCAGACACTCGAAGGCCAGGTAGCGAAACTCACCGCGGAACTGCACAGCGCGCGCGCCGCGGAACTGCAGCAACTGCGCGAGAAGGAAATCCTCGCGAGTCGTCTCGCGAACCTGCTCGCAACTCTGCCGGCCGGTGTCGTCGTGCTCGACGGTGCCGGTCGCATCGCCGAGTTCAACCCCGCCGCGAGCGACCTGCTCGGAGCAATCGAGTCGGGACAGCGCTGGGTCGACGTCGTGAACCGCGTGTTCGAACCGCAATGGGACGACGGTCACGACATTTCCCTCAGCGACGGGCGCCGCGTAAACATCGCGACCGAACCGCTGACGGATGAACCCGGCCAGATCCTCCTGATCAAGGACGTGACGGAAACACGACGCTTGCAGGAATTGCTCAATCACCACCGCCGTCTGTCCGCGAAGACCGAACTCGCGGCCGCGCTCGCGCATCAAATCCGTACTCCGCTCGCCGCCGCGATGCTGCATACCTCGAACCTCGGCCTGCATGTGTCGGGCAACGAACGGGCCGCGCGTACGGCGGGCCGTGCGCTCGACGCAATGCGCCAGCTCGAACGCCTCGTCGAAGACATGCTCACCTATGCCCGCGGCGGCAAGCTCGACGCCGAGGCATTTGGCCTGCGCGCGCTCATCGAGCGACTGCTCGCGAACGTAAAAACGAACATGCCGGCGAGCGAATTTCGTTGTGTGCTCGCCGGCGCGGTTCCGGATCTGACCCTCGTCGGCAATACCGATGCACTCGTGTCGATGATGCTGAATTTGATCAACAACGCCCGCACCGCGACGAATGGCTGCGGTCGGGTCGCACTCGATGTCACGGTCACCGGTGCGCGCGTACAGATCGGGATCGAAGACGACGGGCCGGGGATCGCGGACCACGCCGCCGAGCACGTGTTCGAACCGTTCTTCACGACCACGAGTAGCGGTACCGGTCTGGGCCTGGCCGTCGCGCGCTCCATCGCGCGTGCTCACGGGGGTGATCTCTGCCTCGAACAATCCGCGGGCCCGGGGGCCCGCTTCGTCCTCACCCTGCCGCTGCCGGCGCAAGACAATGTCGCGGATGCGGCCGCAACCCACGCCGAACCTGTCGCAATGAGTGCACTATGAACGCGAATACCGCAACGAACATCCTCATCGTCGAAGACGACGACACCTTACGCGAAGCGCTGTGCGATACGGCGCAGATGGCTGGCTATACCGCGCTGCCGGCGGCGCACGGCAACGCGGCCCTGAATCTGCTTGCGGAGAACGATATCGATCTCGTGATCAGCGACATTCAGATGCAGCCGCTCGACGGCAACGCACTGTTGCGCGAGATCCGCCGGCGCAATCGCGATCTCCCGGTCGTGTTGATGACGGCATACGGTTCGATCCAGGCCGCGGTTGATGCAATGCGCGAAGGCGCCACGGACTACCTCGTCAAGCCGTTCGAGGCCGAGGTGTTGCTCGGACATATCGATCGCTGGGTCGCGACGGATTCCGTTGCGCCGGTCGAGGGCATGATCGCGGAGGACGCGAAGACCCGGGGCGTCGTCGACCTCGCGTTGAAAGTCGCCGCGACCGACGCCGCCGTCATGATCACGGGCGAGTCCGGGGTCGGCAAGGAAAAATTCTTCGAGTTGATCCACGCGCACTCGCCGCGCGCGGCGCACAGAGCCGTCGCGATCAACTGCGCGGCGATCCCCGACAACATGCTCGAAGCGATGCTGTTCGGGCACGAGAAAGGCGCCTTCACGGGCGCCTACAAGTCGTGCGCCGGAAAATTCGAACAGGCGCAGGGCAGTACGCTGCTGCTCGACGAGATTTCGGAAATGAGTCTCGGGTTGCAGGCGAAACTGCTGCGCGTGCTGCAGGAGCGACAGGTCGAACGGCTGGGCTCCAGTGAAATCATCGACCTTGATGTCCGTGTCATCGCGACGTCGAACCGGGACCTGAAACATGAAGTCAGCGCGGGTAATTTTCGCGAAGACCTGTACTACCGCCTGAACGTGTTTCCGCTCCACGTCCCGCCATTGCGTGAACGTCGCGGAGACATTTTGCCGCTCGCCGAAGCGATGCTCGCGCGCAACGCGGTGAACGGACCGCAAAGCGCATGTCGCATCAGCGCCGCCGCGGGGGAACGACTGCTGCGTTACGACTGGCCGGGTAACGTACGCGAACTCGATAACGTCATGCAGCGTGCCGCCATCATCCATCAAGGTGACACGATCGACATCGACGACCTCGTATTCGAAACCATCACGGCGCCGGCAGCGCCGCAGCACGAACACGAAGAATCCGAGTCGCTCGGCGACGATCTGAAGGATCACGAGCGGCGTCTGATCCTCGATGCGCTCGAGGAAGGACGCGGCAGCCGCAAGTTCGCGGCCGAAAAGCTCGGTATCAGCCCGCGTACCTTGCGTTACAAAATTGCCCGCATGCGTGATGCCGGGGTTGCCGTTCCGGGGCGCTGACGCAGGCGACGGGAACCGGTAGTTGAAGAACAGGGGGGAGTAATTATGAGTCAAATGGATATCAACGCCGTGCTGGCGCAAATGCGCGCGATGGCGGCCCAGGCCCAGTCGCTCGAGACCGCGCCGGCGCGCGAGTCTGCGGGCGGTGATTTCGCCGCGCTCATGGCGAAGGCACTCGACCAGGTCAACGAAGCCCAGCACACCTCGAAAGAGCTCGCCACGGCGTTCGAACGCGGCGACAAGGGCGTGGACCTGGCCGAGGTGATGATCGCGGCGCAAAAAGCGGATGTGTCGTTCCAGGCGATCAATCAGGTGCGCAGCAAGCTGGTCTCCGCTTACCAGGACATCATGAACATGCCGATCTGAGCCGGTAACCAGCCCGCTCGGTGATTTCTTCATACTGAATTGAAGCACGGGACCAAAGACCATGGCTGAATCTGCAGTCATCCTGCAATCCAACACGTCGGCGAACGTACTGCGTCAGGCCGGAATGCTGGCGGGCATTGCCGCGAGTGTCGCGCTCGGCGTGTATGTCGTGATGTGGGCGCGTACACCGAACTATTCGCTGCTGTACTCGGATCTGTCCGACCGCGATGTGACGCAAATCGCCGATGCACTGAAGACCACGGATATCCCGCACCGGATCGACCCGGTATCCGGCGCGATCCTCGTCGCGGCCTCGCGCGTGCACGACGCGCGGTTGAAGCTCGCCGCTGACGGATTGCCGAAAAGCGCGGGCATGGGCTTCGAACTAATGCAGGAAGAACAGGGCTTCGGCACGAGCCAGTTTCTCGAGCGCGCGCGTTATCAACGCGCGATCGAAGGCGAGTTGTCGCGCTCGATCTCGCGTATCAACAACGTGCGTAACGCGCGCGTGCATCTCGGCCTGCCGCCACAAACCGTATTTTCGCGATCGCAACGTGAACCTACCGCGTCGGTGATCCTCGATCTCTATTCCGGTCGCAAGCTCGAACCGCACCAGGTCAGCGCGATCACGCACCTCGTTTCCGCGAGCGTGCCGAACCTGCCCGCAAGCCGGGTAACCGTCGTCGATCAACAGGGCAATCTGCTGACCGACCAGGGTGGCAATGAAGAAGTGGTGCTCACGGGACGCCGTTTCGAGCACCGCCAGCGGCTCGAAAACGAATACATGAAACGGATCGAGAACATCCTCATGCCGTTCGTCGGCGCCGACGGCGTGCGTGCGCAGGTGAGCGCCGATCTCGATTTCACGGTGACCGAACAAACGCGCGAGAGTTTCAACCCGGATTTGCCGGCGGTACGCAGCGAACGTCTGCTCGAGGAATCGCGGGTCGGCGCGGGTATCAGCGGCGTACCCGGCGCGCTGTCGAACGAACCCCCGGGTACCGCGAGTGCGCCGGAAGAGGTCGCCGCGACCGTGAATGCGACCGGTGAGGGGGTCGAAACAGGGGCACCCGGCAAGCCGGAATCGACCCGGACGCAGACCACCCGTAATTACGAACTGGACCGTACGATCAGCCACACGAAACCCTCGCTCGGTACGATCCGGCGATTGTCGGTTGCCGTCGTCGTGCGCAGCCCGGCGCCGGCGCCCGGCACCGAGCCCGCTGCCGGCGACGCCGCGGCACCGGCGCCCCCGCCCGGGAGTCCCGAAGAGGCGGCCGCGGCCGCCGCCGCCGCGAAACCCGCGACGGGCTTTTCCGAAGAGCAACTCGCGCGCATGACCGCACTGGTCAAGGAAACGATTGGCTTCGATCCGACACGCGGCGACACGGTGAGTGTCATGAGTGCGGATTTCGTCACCCCGTCGGCGCCGGAGCCGTTGCCGGAACTGCCGATCTGGGAGCAGCCGTGGGTGTGGGACGTCGGCAAGCAGGTGCTCGGCGCCATGCTCGTCCTGTTCCTCGTTTTCGGGGTGTTGCGACCGGCCATGAGAACGCTCGTGCGCCCGCAGGGTCAAGCCGACGGTCAGTACGCGGTGGGTGCCGACGGAACACTGGCCGCGCTGCCGGGCGGCGGCGGCAGCAGTGGACAGGGCGGAAGCGGCGAAGGCGGGGCCTTGTCGGCGCCCGCCGGCGGCGACGAACCGCCGCATCCGATGATCAAGGGCCCGGAATTACCGCGCGACGTCGAAGGCGTGCGCGACTACGTCAACAAGGAACCGAAGATCGCCGCGCAGGTTGTGCGCGGTTGGGTAGGAGATGAAAAATGAGCCGCGCGACGCACCTCAGTGGCGCTGACAAAGCCGCGATATTCCTCATGACGCTCGGCGAGGCAGCTGCCGCCGAGGTGATGAAACACCTCGGCCCGCGTGATGTTCAGACCATCGGCGTGGCGATGTCAAACCTCGACAAGGTTTCGAAACAGATGGTCGAGGTGACGATGTCCGACTTCATCGATCGCATGCAGAAGGAAACCCCGATCGGAATCGGCTCGGACAAATATATCCGCACCGTGCTGACGAACGCGCTGGGGGAAGAGAAGGCGGGCGCGATGATCGACCGGATCCTCGCCGGTGGCGGCAGCAAGGGACTCGAATCACTGAAATGGATGGATCCGCGCAGCGTCGTCGAGCTGATCCGCTATGAACATCCCCAGATCGTTGCAATCGTGCTGTCTTACCTCGACGCCGACCAGGCGGCGCAGGTGATCAGCAATCTGCCGGAAGCGGGTCGCGCCGATCTGCTGATGCGGATTGCCTCGATGGACAGCGTCCAGCCGCAGGCGATGAAAGAACTGAACGACATCCTCGAAGTGCAGTTGCGCGGGGGCTCGAAAGGACAGGCCGCGGATCTCGGCGGGGTGAAAGTTGCGGCGGAAATCCTGAATTTCGTCGAGCGCTCGGCCGAGGCCGAGATCAGCGAACAGATCATGGAGAGTGATCCGGAACTCGCCGAGCGCATCCAGGATTTGATGTTCGTGTTCGAGAACCTCGCTGACGTCGACGACCGGGGTATCCAGTCGCTGCTGCGCGAAGTATCGAGTGACGCGCTGGTCCTGGCCCTGAAGGGCACCGACGAGACGCTGCAGGAGAAAATCTTCGCGAACATGTCGTCGCGGGCGGCCGATATGCTGCGCGACGATCTCGAAGCGAAAGGACCGGTCAAGCTGTCCGAGGTGGAGATCGCGCAGAAGGAAATCCTCACGATCGCGAAACGCCTCGCCGATGAAGGCACGATCAGTCTGGGCGGTCCGGGCGGCGAGGAAATGGTTTGATGGCCGCCGCCCGCGCATCGAGGATCCATCCCGTCGACGTCAAGACGTTCGATCTGCCGTTGATGGAAGGCATGGTCGTCACGGACAGCGGCAGCATCTCCACGGTCAAGGCGCCGACCGCGCAGTCGCTCGAAGCCCTGCATCAGCAGGCTTACGATGAGGGACGTGCGCTCGGTTATGCCGACGGGCTCGCCGCCGGCGCGAGCGAGATCGAGGAAAAAGTCGCGCTGCTCGCGGGTCTCATCGACACGCTCGCGGAGCCGTTGAGCACACTCGACGACGAGGTCGTCGGGTCGACGGCCGAACTCGCGATCCTGATCGCAAAACACCTCGTGCGGCGCGAACTGAAGATCGACCCGGGCGAAATCGTCGCGGTCGTGCGCGACACGATGCAGCACCTCCCGGTTGCCGCGCGCAACCCGCGGATCCGCATGCATCCGGACGATATCGAGATCGTGGAAAGTGCGCTGTCGATTGGCGAGGAATCCCGCAGCTGGCGGCTGCAGCCCGATCCCCTCGTGACCCGTGGCGGCTGCATCGTCGAAACCGAAGCTTCGCGCATCGACGCGTCGGTCGAATCACGGCTCGCGGCGATTGTGTCGAAGATGTTCGGTGGTGAACGCGAGGGCGACCGTGCTCAATAACACGGACCACGCCGCACGCTGGGTGCGGCGCATGCAACCGTACTTCGATGAACTCGGCACCCCGCCGGAAACAGTCGTCGAAGGCAAGCTGAGTCGCATGGTCGGACTGACGCTCGAAGCGGTTGGTTGCCAGGCGGCGATCGGCGACCGTTGTGACGTATTCAATAATCGCGACGAACGGCTGGAAACGGAAGTTGTCGGGTTCGCCGGTGATCGCCTGTTCCTCATGCCGACGGGGATCCCACACGGTCTCGCGCCGAACGCACGCGTTATTCCGGTCGGTGGCGCGGGCGATGTCGCGGTTGGCGCGGGGTTGCTCGGACGTGTGATCGACGGCGCCGGACAGCCTCTCGACGGTGGCGGGCCGCTGCGCCTGGCCGGCCGGTGGCCGCTGTACGGCACGCCGATGAATCCGCTGCAACGCACGCCGATCCGGGAACAGCTCGACGTTGGTGTGCGTTCGATCAACGCGCTGCTCGGGGTCGGGCGCGGCCAGCGACTCGGATTGTTTGCGCCGAGCGGGGTTGGCAAGAGCGTGTTGCTCGGCATGATGACGCGCTATACCGATGCCGACGTGATCGTTGTCGGTCTCGTCGGCGAACGCGGACGGGAAGTGAAGGAATTTATCGACGACATCCTCGGTCCCGAAGGCCTCGCGCGTTCCGTCGTCGTCGCCACCCCGGCCGACAATCCGCCGCTTATGCGCCTGCATGGCGCCTCGATCGCGACGAGTATCGCGGAGTACTTTCGCGCGCAGGGCAAGCACGTGTTGCTGCTCATGGATTCGCTGACCCGGTATGCGCAGGCGCAACGCGAAATCGCGCTCACGATCGGCGAACCGCCGGCAACGCGTGGTTTTCCGCCGTCCGTCTTCGCGCGCTTGCCGCAACTCGTCGAACGCGCCGGCACCGGGACGGCAGGGCAGGGATCGATTACCGCGTTCTATACCGTGCTCACCGAAGAAGACGACAACAACGATCCGGTAGCCGAATCGGCACGCGCGATTCTCGACGGTCATATCGTGTTGTCGCGAACGCTCGCGGAACGCGGGCTGTACCCGGCGATCGACATCGAGGCATCGATCAGCCGTACGATGCCGCAGGTCGTCGCGCCGTCCCAGCAGGAACTCGTGAAGCGCTTCCGCCATTACTACGCGCTGTATGAGCAGAACCGTGATTTGTTCAACGTCGGCGCCTACCAGCGCGGGTCGAATCCGGAACTCGACCGCGCGGTCGATCTGCATCGTATTTTTGACGCCTTCCTGTCGCAAAACATGGGCGAAGCCGTCGATATCGAACGTGCCTGCAGTTCGCTCGCGCAAATGCTTGCCACACCGTCAGACAATGGAGCCGAACAGTGACCCGATCGCAACGCATGCAACGGATTGCCATGATTTCCCGCCGCGATGAGCGCGCTGCCGCCGAGTCCCTGTCGTCAATCCAGTCCGAGCTCGAGCATTACCGCCGCCAACTCGGCGACCTGATGGCCTATCGCGAGGAGTACCGCGCGTCGTTGCGCTGCGATTCCGCGACGACGATGAACGGCGCCGAGGCACAGAAGATCCGGGCATTCATCCAGCAGGTCGACGGGGTCGTCGACGGGCTGCAGCGCAAGATCCGGCAGATCGAACAAAAGCAAGCGCTGGCCCGCGACGCGTGGATGGCACGCCAGCAGCGCGCGAATGCGCTCGACGGGGTCGCCGGTCGTGAGCAGAAGCTCGAGAGGAACATCGAGGAGTCACGGCTGCAGCGCGAAATTGACGACCGCAGCCACGGCAAATCGCGCTGACCCCGGCGACTAGCCGATCGTGCGCCAGTGTCCGGCGGTGAGTTGTTCCTCGAAATAGCGGATCGTCTGCACGAGACCCGTGCGTAACGGGGTTCGTGGTTCCCAGCCGAGCGTCTCCCGTGCCGCGCTGATGTCGGGGCAACGCTGTCGCGGGTCGTCGCTCGGCAGTGGCCGAAACTCGATCGTGGACGGGGAATTCGTCAGTTCGATCACGGTCTGCGCGAGTTCCCGGATCGTGAATTCATCCGGGTTGCCGAGATTCATCGGACCGGTAACCGCCGCATCCGACTCCATGAGCCGCACGAGACCTTCGATCAGATCGTCGACGTGACAAAACGAACGCGATTGCGCGCCATCGCCGTAAATCGTGATCGGTGCGCCGCGCAGCGCCTGCACGATGAAGTTTGATACCACACGGCCGTCGTTCGGATGCATGCGCGCGCCGTAGGTATTGAATATCCGCGCGACCTTGATTGGCACGCCGTGCTGGCGGTAGTAATCGAAGAACAGGGTCTCCGCACAACGCTTGCCCTCGTCGTAGCATGCGCGTTCCCCGATCGGGTTCGTGTTGCCCCAGTACGATTCGTGCTGCGGATGCACGTGGGGATCCCCGTACACCTCGCTCGTCGAGGCCTGCAGGATCCGCGCGCCGACACGTTTCGCGAGCCCGAGCATATTGATCGCGCCGTGGACGCTCGTTTTCGTCGTCTGCACCGGGTCGTGCTGGTAATGCATCGGCGATGCCGGGCAGGCGAGGTTGAAAATCCTGTCGACCTCGACGTAGAGCGGAAACGTCACGTCGTGGCGGATCAGTTCGAAGTACGAGCTGTCGAACAGTTGCGCGATGTTGTCTTTCGAGCCGGTATAGAAATTATCCACGCACAGTACGTCATGACCGTCGGCGAGCAGCCGTTCGCATAAATGGGAGCCGAGAAAGCCCGCGCCACCGGTGACGAGAACGCGGGCACGGGTGGCCGTGGGTATACCGTTTGGCTTGTTCAGGGTGCTTACCTATGCAATGTTGTGTGCGCCGTTTGCCGGCGTCGGCGGCAAAAAGCCACGCTGGCGCGTCGGATCCGCATTGTAGTCCACCGTATCGGCGATCGCAGATTATTCCTAGCGGCGCGATCGACCCTTTCTGGAGTCTGCCCGGATGAAAAAACTGCTCGGATTCGCCACCGGGATCGCGTTGTTGGCCGGCACCGTCATGGTGCTCGGGATCAGCCGCTTTGATGCCGCGGCGGTGCGCGAGCGTCTCGAAGCGGATCTTGCGGCGGCGACCGGCCGCACCTGGAGCGTTACCGGCGACGTCCGCCTCGTGCCGGGCACGCGCCCGACGGTCGAGGTTCGGGGGCTGCGCACGCCGAATACGCGATGGGCCGCTGAAGCCGACTTTATCCGTATCGAACACCTGCGTTTCGAGACCGGCTGGTGGGCGCTGCTGAGCGGTGCGCCGCGCGTGTCCCGCGTGCTGCTCGGCGATGTCGCGGTGAATCTCGAAACCGATGGCGAGGGTGGCAACAACTGGTCGTTGCCGGGGGTTGTGCATCGGGAGCCCGGGACCGCGGTAAGCGTTCCTGCGGGTCTGCAGCACATTCGCATTGAGCGCACGCGCGTGCGTTTCCGCAGCGGCTGGGCCGAGGCTGAAACAAGCTATCCGATAGCCTCGATCGTGCTCGAACTGCACGGCGACTCGACCCCGATCGCGCTCGCGTTCGACGCGCGTGTGAACGAACGACTCGTGTCCGGGGGCGGCCGGCTCGGCAGCCCGGCGGCGATGCTTCGCGGCGAGCCTTTCGAAATCGCGCTGTCCGGCCGCTACAGTGGTCGCGAGAGCACTGCCGACATCGCCGTCGCGGGGCGGGTCGAGCGTCTCGCCGGACTCGAGGGGCTCGAACTCACGTTTACCCTGAAGGCGGATTCGCTGAACGATGTCGGCTCAATCGCGGGCTACGCGCTGCCGCGCGACACGCCGGTGTCGATTACGGCGGTTGCCGTGAACGAAGGGGCGGGACCGCAACTGCGCGATTACGTGCTGCGGATCGGACAGGCCATCCTGCGCCCGCAGGACTGATTGCCGCTGCCGTCGCCATGGCACAGAGCTTGCATTTTCTCCGGGCAAGATGTCACCCATAACGCAACACAAACGACGAGCGGCATGCGAACGCGGCGCCGGCAGGGCGCGCGCATGAGCGAAATCGCGCTGTCCGCTGCTGTCTCATCGAGCCTGAAACCGGCGGATTTCGGTCATTCCGAGCCGCCGGGCGCGGACGGCTACGCCGCTGTCGCGGCCGCAACAGGATTCGGGAGCGTGCAAACGAGTGCCCGCCAGCACGGCGCGCCGGCGGCAAGCCTTGGCCGCATCGAAGGCGAACCCGGCAATGTGCTGCCGTTGCGGGCGCTGAATGTTGCCGCCACGCGTCTGCTCGCCGGACAGCAGGCCGGCACGGCTGCCGGGCCCGACGCGCAACGTGACGAACGCGCCGGCGTGCCGTGGAGCATGCGGCGGTTCACGCCCGATCGGTTCATGCCCGCGATGGAGGCGTCGGCGAACGCGCTACCGGCCGCGCGCGTGCCCGCGTTCGATCCCTGGTCGCCACCCCGGGGCGCCGAGGTGTTGCCGGTGTCGCTGCTGCCGGCGGCCAGCGAACGTGGCGACCCGGCGCTGCTCACCGGGGCGGGACAGATGGCCGCGCTGGCGGCAGACCCGCTGGCGGCCGGCCACGCTCCGGCCACAGCGGGCGGTGCCTCGCCAGCCGCGGTCGTCGCCACGGATTCCGCGTTACCCCTGCATCATCCGCGCTTCGCCGAGGCCTTCTCGCAGCAGGTCGTGGTGATGGCGCGCGACGGTATCCAGCATGCGCGGATCACGGTGAACCCGCCGGAGCTCGGCCCGCTCGAATTGCGGATCACGATCCGAAACGACGAGGCAACGGTGCATTTCGCGGCCCAGCACGTGGCCGTGCGCGATGCGCTGGAACAGGCGATGCCGCGTCTGCGTGAACAGTTCGAGCAGGCCGGCCTGCACCTGCACGATGGCGCCGTGTTCGAACAATTGCCCCAGCGGTCTCCGGGGCAGGGCTACGAAGCCGCGGATCCCGCCCTGGCACTGCCGTTCGATGAAATCGACGACGGCACGTTCGGCGCCGACGGTTCACCGCTTGTACGCCGCGGACTGATCGACGCCTACGCCTGAACACGCGCGCTCGCCGCGCCGGCGGAACACGGCGTGACGGTTAGCCGCCACCGGGCGTTCGGTTGACGTCAAGAATCCGGCGCCGTGCGCGCGGCGCTCGCGGAACCCACTGAATAATAAGGCCTCTGCCAACTGGCATGGTGTTTGCAGATTCTCCCGTGAATCGTTAACGGGGGCACCCCATGGCCGAAACCGCAGCACCTGCCGAACCCACCGGCGGCAGTAACAAGAAACTGATCATCATTATTGCCGTCGTTGTCCTGCTGGCGCTCGGCGGTGGTGGCGCCGCGTTCATGCTGAGCGGCGGCGACGATGCCGCCGTGCCCGGTGATGAGGCCGCGCCCGCCGTTGCGGCCGACCCGATCTATATTCCGCTCGATCCTGCGTTCGTCGTGAACTTCCAGGACAAAAACCAGAAAACGAAATTCCTCAAAGCCGAGCTGAACGTCGTGACTTATAACGAAGACGTGCCGGAAGCCGTGATGAAGCACATGCCGGTCATTCGTAACAACCTGATCCTGCTGTTCTCGCGCCAGCTCTACGAAGACCTGTTGCCGCATGAAGGCAAGGAAGTGTTGCGCGCCGAGGCGCTCGCCGAGGTCCAGTCCGTGATCGAAAAGCAGGTGACGGGCAGCGGTATCGAAGACCTGTTTTTCACCAGCTTTGTCATGCAGTAAGCCCGAATGGCCAATTCAGATCTGCTATCACAGGACGAAATCGACGCGCTGTTGTCGGGGGTCGAGGGCGGCGATGTCGACGTCGAGCCGGAAGAACCCACCGATCCCGAGGCCGTACACGGTTACGATTTCTCGAGCCAGGACCGGATCGTGCGCGGCCATATGCCGACGCTCGAACTGATCAACGAACGCTTCGCACGCAATCTTCGCATCGGCATGTTCGACATTCTGCGTCGCTCACCGGTGATCTCGGTCGAAGGGATCCAGGTGCTCAAGTTCGGCGAGTACGTGCAAACGCTGTTGATGCCGTCGAACCTGAACATCATCAAGATCGCGCCGCTGCGCGGCACGGCGCTGATCGCGTTCGATCCGAAGCTCGTGTTCTCGCTCGTCGACGGGTTCTTCGGCGGCGACGGACGTTTTCAGCAAAAAATTGACGGCCGGGATTTTACCGGCACGGAAATGCGCATCGTGCGCAAGGTACTCGATGTCACGTTCGCGGGCCTGCAGGAAGCCTGGGAACCCGTGCTCGGTATCGAACCGGAATACATCGAATCCGAGATCAATCCGCAGTTCGCGAACATCGTCGGCTTGAACGATGTCGTCGTCGTGTCGAATTTTCACATCGACACCGAGGCCGGCGCGGGGTTTCTCCAGATCACGATGCCGTACGCGATGCTCGAGCCGATACGCGCGTTGCTCGACGCCGGGATCCAGGGTGACGGGCACGAGCAGGATGCGCAGTGGAGTGAACGCTTGCAGGACGAGATCAAATCGGCCCGGGTGCGCGTGACGTCGACGCTGACCACGACGCAACTGACGCTGCGCGACATCGTACAGATGCAGCCCGGCGATATTTTTCCGGTGGAAATCCCCGACACGGTACTTGCCTGTGTCGGGCGCATTCCGGTTTTCAAAGCGAAGTTCGGCGCTTCGCGAGGCAATTGCGCACTGAAGGTGGTGGAATCGATTCGCCACGGCGGTGCTTTCGCCGGTCGGGATAAACACTAAAGGAAGCTGATCACATGAGTGAAGTCGAACAACAAGACGGTGCCGACACCGCCACGCTCGAATCCGCCGAGGTGGCAGAGAAAGACGGGGTCGCGCAGGCGCCGATCGACAATCTGCAGGCAGACAACGTCGGCGGCAACAGTGGCGAACAGGTTGATTTAAACGGCGTTCTCGACATCCCCGTCACCCTGTCGGTGGAAATCGGACAGACCTCGGTCAGTATCCGCAACCTGCTGCAGTTGAACCAGGGTTCGGTCGTGGAACTCGACCGTCTCGCGGGTGAACCGCTCGATGTGCTCGTCAACGGAACCCTCGTTGCCCACGGTGAAGTTGTCGTTATCAACGAGAAATTCGGCATTCGGCTGACCGACGTCGTCAGCGCCCACGAACGCGTTCGCAAGCTGGCCTGAGGCGGTTGTGACGATGATGCGGTCGCGGTTCGGAAGCTATCACCAGGCGCTCGTCTTCGTGACCGCCGCTCTAGTGTGCGTCGCGGCGGGTGCCGCGGAGCCGCTCGCGGTCGATCCGATTGGCGGCTGGCAACTCGTGAAGGTTTCCGCGTCGCTGCTCGTCGTCGTCGTCGCCATCATCGCGGTCGCGGCCGGTTTGAAACGGCTGAAATCGCTGCACGCGGCAAGCGGCAGTCATATGAAGATCATCGACGGCATTTCCGTCAGTACACGCGATCGGATCGTGCTGCTCGAAGTGGACGAACAGCGCCTGCTCGTCGGGATTTCACCGGGCCGCATCGAGCGCCTGCATGTATTCGAGCGTCCGCGCGCCGCGGCGTTCGACGAACTCGTGCGCCAGGCCGGCGCACCGGCCACGGTTGCCGCCGAGGCCGGCGGATGATCCGCCTCGCCGGTTTACTGCTGCTCGCCTGTTTCGCACCGTGTGCGGCCGCGCAGAGTGGCATCGATGCGTTCGCGGTTACCACCGGCGCGGATGGCACGCAGACCTATACCGTGACGCTGCAGATCATGCTGTTGATGACGGCGTTGACGCTGTTGCCGGCGATCGTGCTCGCGATGACTTCGTTTACGCGCATCATTATCGTGCTCGCGATCCTGCGGCAGGCGATCGGGACCGCCCAGACGCCGTCGAGCCAGGTGCTGATCGGGCTCGCGCTGTTCCTGACGATGTTCGTGATGACCCCCGTCACCGATCGGATCTACGCCGATGCCGTGGCGCCGTACGTCGCCGATGAAATTGACGCGAGTGAGGCGCTGAAGCGCGGTGCGCCGCCGCTGCGCGAATTCATGCTCGGACAGACGCGGGAGTCGGATCTGAACCTGTTCGGCGAGCTGAGCGGCGATCCGTTGCCCGATGTCGCGATCGAGCTGCCGTTCTCCGTGCTGATCCCCGCATTCGTCACGAGCGAACTGAAAACCGCGTTCCAAATCGGCTTCCTGATCTTCATACCGTTTCTGATCATCGATCTCGTGGTGGCGTCCGTGCTCATGTCGATGGGCATGATGATGCTGTCGCCACTGATCATCTCGCTGCCGTTCAAGATCATGCTGTTCGTACTTGTCGATGGCTGGGCGCTAATCGTGGGTACGCTCGCGGCGAGTTTCTACGTGTGAGCGGGGCGGCACGACGATGACACCGGAACTCGTCATCACGCTGGCCGACCGCGCGCTGCAGATCACCCTGCTGCTGATGCTGTTGCTGCTGCTCCCGGCGCTTGCAGTCGGTCTCGTGATCAGCATGTTCCAGGCCGCGACCCAGATTAACGAAATGACGCTGAGTTTCATTCCGAAGTTGCTCATCACCGTCGGGGTGTTGATCTTCGCCGGCCCTTACATCATTCGCCTGCTGACGGACTACACGACACGTCTGTACGAATCGATACCCGGATACATCGGGTAGGGTGGCGCCGACCCGCCTGGGTCGGCGATCGGAATCAGGGTGCGACGAATAAAAACGGGACGGGAAATCCGTAGAACAAGACTGTGCTCACGATCACCGAACCAGAAATAATGCGATTACTCGCCGCGTGGGTGTGGCCGTTTCTGCGCATCAGCGGCATGATCATGACCGCGCCGGTGATCGGTACGCGCGCGGTGCCGGCGCGCACGCGGATCATCCTCGTACTCGCGCTCAGCGGTGTCATCGTACCGCTGGCGCCGGCCCCGCCGGCGATCACCGTTTTCAGTGCCGGCGGAATCCTGACGGCAATCCAGGAAGTCGTCATCGGCGCGGCCATCGGGCTCGTCATCCGCATCGTATTCACGGTGGTGGAACTCGCCGGCCAGATCGTCGCGCAACAAATGGGTTTGGGCTTCGCCTCACTCGTCGATCCGCAAACGGGATTGCAGGTGCCGGTGCTCGCGCAGTTCTACATCATCTTCACGACCCTGATTTTTTTCTCGCTCGGGGGGCACCTGCTGCTGATCTCGACGCTCGTCGACAGTTTCGCGATCCTGCCCGCGGGTACGGGTGGCATCAGCCACGAGGGGATCGAACTCGTACTCGAATGGTCCGCGACGCTGTTTTCCGGCGCGCTTGCGATCGCGCTGCCGATCGTCGTTGCCTTGCTCGCGGTGAACCTGTCGTTCGGCGTGATGGCGCGCGCCGCGCCGCAGCTCAACGTGTTCGCGGTGGGCTTTCCGATCATGATCATGTTCGGTACGTTCATGGTGCTGCTCACGTTCGACAAGCTCGAAGTGCACATCCGGACGAACTTCGACACCGCGTTCGTCGTTGCGCGCGCCTTGCTCGGGGGGCCGTGAACGATGGCTGAAAATCAGACAGGCCAGGAGCGTACAGAAGAGGCGACCCCGAAGAAACGCGAAGATTCACGCAAGAAAGGTGATATCCCGCGTTCGCGCGAACTGACCACAACGATGATCCTGTTCGGCGCGGTCGCGGGCTTCGCGATGAATGCGGATCATTTTTTCTCCGGGCTGCGCGACGTACTGACCCGGAATTTCTCGCTCAGCCGGTCGGACATCTTCGATCCGATGCATACGTATTACGCGTCGATCGATGCCGGCCTGACGGCGCTGACGGCGCTGACGCCGATTTTCATCATTATCACGGTTATCGCGCTCATCGCACCGGCGGCCGTTGGCGGCTGGTCGTTCGATCCGGCGGCGAGCGTGCCGAAGTTCAGCAAGCTCGATCCGATTAAGGGTTTGTCCAAGGTTTTCGGCATGCGCGGCATCGTCGAAATGCTGAAATCACTCGCGAAGTTCGTGCTGATCCTCGGATTCGCGCTGTTTGCACTGTATCTGCGCTTCGACGACGTCAACCGCCTCGGTCTGAACGGTGCCGCTCCCGCGCTCGCGGAATCCGCCGGTCTGATTGTCTACATCTTCATTTTCAGCGCGGGGGCAACGCTGCTGATCGCGGCGATCGATGTGCCCTACCAGATCTGGGAGTACGGCCGCAAACTGAAGATGACGCGGCAAGAACTGAAAGACGAGAGCAAGCAACAGGACGGATCGCCGGAAATGCGCAGCCGCATCCGCTCGCTGCAGCAGGAACTCGCGAATCGACGCATGATGGAAGAGGTGCCGCGCGCCGATGTCATCGTCACGAACCCGACGCACTATGCCGTGGCGTTGCGGTTCGACAGCGCGACGATGGCGGCGCCGCGCGTCGTGGCGAAAGGTGCCGATGAAGTGGCGATCCGGATCCGTGAGGTCGCGCGCACCAGCGGGGTTCCGATCCTGTCAGCGCCGCCGCTCGCACGCTCGATTTTCCATACGACAAAACTGAATCGCGAGATCCCCGCCGGACTCTACGTCGCGGTGGCACAGGTACTCGCCTACGTCTTTCAACTGCGGCGCAACGACCGCAAGGTCGGCAGTGCCGCGTTTGATGATCTGCCGATTCCTCCCGACCTCAAGTACTGAACCGGAGCCCTAGATACCCGTGGCAAGTCTGACTAGAAATCTGATTGGCGTCCCCGGCCTGAAGCAACTCGCAACGTTCGGGATCGGCACACCGCTGTTGCTGCTCGTCATCATGTCGATGATGGTCGTGCCGTTGCCGACGTTCCTGCTCGACATTCTGTTCACGTTCAATATTTCGCTCGCGCTCGTCGTGCTGCTGGCCGGAATCTACTCGCGGCGACCGCTTGATTTCGCGGCTTTCCCCACGATTCTGCTCATCGCGACCCTGTTGCGGCTGTCGCTGAACGTTGCGTCCACGCGCGTCGTGCTGCTGAACGGTCACACCGGCACGAACGCGGCCGGCAGCGTCGTGCAGGCATTTGGCGATTTCGTCGTTGGCGGCAACTACACGGTTGGCTTCGTCGTGTTCGCGATCCTCGTGATTATCAACTTCGTCGTTGTCACGAAGGGCGCGGGGCGCATCTCGGAGGTGTCCGCGCGTTTCACCCTCGACGCGATGCCCGGCAAACAAATGGCCATCGACGCGGATCTGAACGCCGGGATCATCAACCAGGACGAGGCGAAAAAACGCCGCGCCGAGGTCACCCAGGAAGCGGATTTTTACGGCGCGATGGACGGTGCGAGCAAGTTCGTGCGCGGCGACGCGATCGCGGGGATCCTGATCCTGTTTATCAATATCATCGGCGGTCTCGCGATCGGCACGGCACAACACGACATGGCCATCAGCGAGGCGATGCGCGTGTTTACGCTGCTGACGATTGGTGACGGCCTCGTCGCGCAGATCCCGTCGCTGTTCCTGGCGACGGCGGCGGCCATCATGGTGACCCGCGTGTCCTCCGAGCAGGACGTCGGCGACCAGGTGTTACAGCAGTTGTTCGCGGATCCGAAAGCGCTTGCGGTGACGGCCGTGCTGATTGGTCTGCTGGGCCTGATCCCGGGTATGCCGAACATCGCGTTCCTGCTCACGGCCGGTGCCGCCGGTTATGGCGCTTACTGGCAACAACAGCGCATCGTCGCGGCACGCGCGCTCGAGGTGGCGAAGCCGCCGCCGCCACCGCCGCAGGAAAGCAACCGGGAACTGACCTGGGATGACGTCGCGCCGCTCGACGCGCTCGGCCTCGAAGTCGGTTACCGCCTGATCCCGCTCGTCGATCGGAATCAGAACGGTCAATTACTCGATCGCCTGCGGGGCGTGCGCAAGAAGCTGTCGCAGGAACTCGGGTTTCTCGTGCCCGCCGTACACATCCGCGACAACCTCGATCTCGAGGCGACGGTTTACCGCATCACGATGCACGGCAGCACGATCGCGCAGGCGTCGATCTTCCCGGATCAGGAACTCGCGATAAACCCGGGACAGGTATACGGCGAATTACGCGGCAATGTCGTCACCGATCCGGTGTTCAATCTCGAAGCCGTGTGGATTGGCGAAGACCAGCGCGAGCAGGCGCAGTCGCTCGGCTACACCGTCGTCGATGCGAGCACGGTGGTGGCGACGCATATGAGCCAGATCGTGCAGGAACACGCCCACGAACTCCTCGGCCACGACGAAGTCCAGCAGCTCCTCGACGGATTGGCGAAGGTGACGCCGAAGCTCGTCGAGGATCTGATCCCGAATGTATTGCCGCTGAGCACCGTCGTGAAGGTCATGCAGAACCTGCTGCGCGAGCAGGTTCCGGTGCGTGACGTGCGCACGATTCTCGAAGTGCTGTCCGAACACGGACTCAAGAGTCAAGACTCCGTCACGCTGACGGGATATGTACGCGCCGCGCTCGGACGGGCAATTGTTCAGCAAATCAATGGCTTATCGGAAGAGTTGCCGGTTATCACGCTCGATCCATCGTTGGAACAGATATTGCAACGGTCCATAGAGTCGATGAACGACACGGGAATGAGCATTGAACCGGGATTGGCAAATCGCATGCTGAAGTCACTGAAACAGGCACACGACCGACAGGAGATCGCGGGTAATCCGTCCGTCCTGCTCGTGCCGGACGGCCTGCGCGAATTCATCGCGCGCTTTGCCCGCCACAGCATCAAGGGACTGCACGTGCTCGGTTACAACGAAGTACCCGGGACCACGCAAATCCGCATCGTAGCGACGGTCGGCGACGACCAGGGCGGCGTCGGCACATGAACGGCGCGACCCGAGCGTGGTGCGGCCCACAGGAGCAGGTGATATGAAAGTGCGCCGATATTTCGCCGCGAACATGCGCAGCGCGCTCGAGATGGTGCGCCAGCAGCAGGGTCCCGACGTGCTGATCCTGTCGAACCAGAAAGTCGACAACGGGGTCGAACTCGTGACCGCGGACGGTGACGTCGACGAAGCGCTCGTCGCGAAGTTTGCCGAGCAGGCGAAAGCCAAATCGCGCAAGCGCAGCGCCGAACGGCGACGGGTCGATGAAGCGGCGTCTGCGGACGCGGACGTCGCCGCGCCGGCGCCGGTCGCGGTGGCCGCGAAGCCAACGCCGCGCGCGAAGAGCAAACCGGTGGCCGTAGACGCGCAAACCCTCAGTGGTGACAACGGTGCGAGTCTGTGGAGCGACAGTGGCACGGTGCTGCAGATGCAGCGCGAGTTGAGCAGCCTGAAAGGCCTGCTCGAACAACAACTGTCGGGACTCGCCTGGTCCGATTTCGGCGCCCGGCATCCGGTGCGCGCGCGCTTACTGCGCGATCTCTCGCGCGCCGGCATCGTACCGGCCCTTGGTCGCCGGCTGATCGAGGATCTCGGCGATGACGCGGGCTATGACGAAGGATGGCGTTTCGCGGTGCGTGCACTGCAGTCGCGCCTGCAGGTTCTCGATGATCCGATCCTGAAGTCCGGCGGCGTGGTGACGCTGTGCGGACCGACCGGGGTGGGCAAGACCCTGACGGCCTGCAAGCTCGCGGCGCAGTATGCGCTCGCGCATGGCGCCGATCGGGTGGCGATGATTTCCACGGATGATCAACGCCTTGGCGCACAACAGCAACTGAAAGTGTTTGGCGGCCTGCTCGGAATCGCGGTGCACAGCGCACGCGACAACGACGAACTCGATGCCTGCCTCGAACGCCTCGAGGACAAGGACCTGATCCTGATTGATACCGCCGGCGCCCCGGTCGACGACATTCGTTTACGTGAACTCGTCACCCGCCTCGACGTGCCCGGCCGCACGACCCAGAACTACCTCGTGGTCAGCGCGAGTACGGATTACTTGTCCCTGACCCGGGTCCTCGATGCGGCGGCCGACCTGCCATTCGATGGCTGCATCGTGACGAAAATCGACGAAGCCGCGGTGCTCGGGCCGTCGCTGTCCGCATTGATCGAGGCGGAGCTGCCGCTCGCCTACCTGAGTGCCGGCCAGCAGGTACCGGACGATCTCGAGGCGCCGATCGCGCCCCGGTTCGTCGATCGCGTACTCAAACTCGCTGATGAAACGCCGATCCCGGAAGACCCTTCCGTGATCGAACGTGCTTTTATGAACTAAGGAAGCGTTGCACACGTCATGACTCGGCAACACGCCCCCAAACGCGCCGGATACGGCCTTGCGACACCGCGCAAGCGCACTCACACGAGTACGCTGCGCAGCGCAACCCCGCGCGTTGCGGACCGTCGCTGCCCGGTCCGGACGTGTCCGGCGCGACCCTAACGAGGATCTATTCGCTATGGCGAACCCCATACCCATCTCCCCGGTGCCGAACCCGACCCGCGTGATCGCGATCACGAGCGGCAAGGGCGGTGTCGGCAAGAGCACCGTCTCGATCAATCTCGCGGTATCGCTGGCGGCCCTCGGTCGCAGTGTGACGCTGCTCGACGCGGATCTCGGCCTCGCGAATGTCGACGTCATGCTCGGGCTGACACCGAGCAGGAATCTCGTTGACGTGCTCGACGGCAACTGCGGGCTCGACGACATACTCGTGCCGGGCCCGCGCGGGATCCAGGTCGTGCCGGCCGCATCGGGAATTCAGCGCATGGCCGAACTCGGCGAACGCGAGCGGGGCGGACTGTTGTATGCCTTCAGCCAGCTCGAGACCCGCAGCGACGTCATGATCGTGGACACCGCGGCCGGTATCGCCTCGAACACAATGCAGTTCTGTGACGCCTCGCACGATGTGGTCGTGGTCGTCTGCAACGACCCGGCGTCGGTCACGGATGCCTACGCGACGATAAAAGTGCTGAACCAGCGCACCGGCCGCAGCCGCTTCCGGATCCTCGTAAACCAGGCGTCGAGCCGTGATGAGGCTTACGGCCTGTTCGCGAAGCTGCTCGACGTGACGGATCGGTTTCTTGACGTTTCGCTCGATTTAGCCGGGGTGATACCCCACGACACGAACAACCGCAGCGCACTCAGGCGCCGGATTCCGCTCGTCGAGGGGTATCCGGCCAGCCCGGCGGCGGTCGCATTCAAGGAATTGGCGCGCACGGCCGATAAATGGCCTAAGCGTCGTCAGGCGAGCGGTCAGCTCGAATTTTTTGTCGAAAGAATGATACAGGCCGACGTGGCTGATATGACTGGGAGGCATATTCGGGCATGAAAGGAGCAGCAAAATATAAAAAGGCCGCCAGCGCAGAGCTGAGCGCAGCCGCCCAGAACGAGTACGTGGAGAAATACGCGTCACTCGTCAAACGCATTGCTTACCATCTGATGAGTCGCCTGCCGCCGACGGTGCAGGTCGACGACCTCATCCAGTCCGGCATGATCGGTCTGCTCGAGGCCGCGCGTAATTACGACGCGTCACAGGGGGCAAGTTTCGAAACCTACGCCGGGATCCGGATCCGCGGCTCGATGCTCGATGAAATCCGCAAGGGTGATTGGGCGCCGCGTTCCTTGCACCGCAAGGTACGCGAAATATCGCGTGCCGTGGCCGAACTCGAGGCATTGCACGGGCGCGACGCCCGTGACGCCGAAGTGGCTGAACGGATCGGCGTGAGTCTCGACGACTACTACCACACGCTGCAGGACGCGAGCGGCTATCGCGTGTTCAGTTTCGAGGACCTGCAGACGAAAGAAGAAGGCATGTCCGAGGGCCTGACGGCGAAGATCCCCGAGCCACTCGAAGAAGTCGAAGACGACCATTTTCGTGATGCACTCGCGAAAGAGATCGCCGGCTTGCCGGAACGCGAACGCCTCGTCATGTCGTTGTACTACAAGGAAGAACTGAACCTGCGCGAGACCGGCGAGGTGCTCGGCGTCAGCGAGTCCCGCGTCTGCCAGATTCACTCCCAGGCGCTGATTCGACTGAAGAGCCGGATGTCGGACTGGACGAACGACTAGGAGGAAACGCGCGGCGCTGCCGGGCGGGTGCAACGGAGACTGGCATGGACAACACGATTAAAATTCTCGTCGTCGACGACTTCGTGACGATGCGGAATATTACCCGGACGTTTCTCAGCGAACTCGGTTTCACCCGCATCGAAGAGGCCGACGACGGGTTGACCGCGCTGCCGCTGCTGGAAGCACAGTCATTCGATTTCCTGATCACGGACTGGAACATGCCGGGTATGACGGGCATTGAATTGACCCGTGCCGTGCGCGCGAACCCCGAACTCGCGCAGCTGCCGATCCTGATGGTGACTTCGGAGGCCAGGCGCGATCAAATCCTCGCCGCCGCCGAGGCCGGGGTCAACGGTTACATCGTGAAACCGTTCTCGCAGGAAACGCTGCGCGACCATATCGATCAAGTGTTCGAACGCCTCGCGGTGGCCTGAACCGTCGGGTAGTTCGAACGCCTCGCGGTGGCCTGAACCGGCGGGTAGTCCGGGCGCCGCGAAACGCGGGCCCGAGGCTCAACCAATTCGCCGTACGGACGATAACGGTGGTATGAGTACACACCGTCATCGCGACCGTTCCCCGACCCTTTCGGGCGCTGCTGCCGGCGCGTCCGGACATGACCCCAGCTGATGGATTTTCTCAGTATTTTCGGCATTCTGCTCGCCGTTGCGGCGATCCTGTTCGGCCAGCATCTCGAAGGCGGACACGTCGGTATGCTCGTCAACGGACCGGCCATTCTTATCGTCGTCGGAGGCACGATCGGGGCGACGATGCTGCAATCACCGTTACCGGTGTTCGTGCGCGCGCTCGCGATGTTGAAGTGGATCTTCGTGCCGCCGCCGCGGGAACTCGAAAAAACGCAAAAAGAACTCGTCCAGTGGAGCCGGATCGCGCGCAAGGACGGCTTGCTCGGGCTCGAAAACATCGTGCAGAAAGTGCCGAACCACTATGCGCGCAAGGGCCTGCAACTGTTGATCGACGGTAATGAACCGGAAATCATCCGTGAAACGCTCGAACTCGATTCCGCGGCGCGCGAAATGCGCGACCTGCAGGCCGCGAAGGTGTACGACGGCATGGGGGGATACGCGCCGACGCTCGGCATCCTCGGCGCCGTGATTGGCCTGATCCACGTCATGAACAACCTGAGCGAGCCATCCCTGCTCGGCGAGGGGATCGCGGTTGCGTTCGTCGCGACGATTTACGGGGTCGGGCTCGCGAATCTCATGTTCATCCCGGCCGGCAACAAGCTCAAGGCGCTGATCCGCGAAGAATCCCGCGAACAGGAAATGATCGTCGTCGGCATGATTGCGATCGCGGAAGGTGAAAACCCGCGGATCGTCGAATCGCGTCTGCAGGGTCTGATCCATTGAGCCGGCTGGAGAAGATGCGCGCGCGCCAGCGGCTGCTCGATGACGGTGACGACACCGGGCGCTGGATCGTGTCGTACGCGGATTTCATCACGCTGCTGTTCGCGTTCTTCGTCGTCATGTATTCGATTTCATCGGTCAACGACGGCAAGTTCCGGGTCTTGTCGGACACGATGACCACGGTGTTCAACGAACCCGCGCACCGTCCGGTGCCGATCGACCTTGGCGGTACACCGCCGCCGTCGGCGGAGCCCGCGGACGCCGATACGCTGGCCGAAGTGGCACTCGAACAGGACGAGGAACGCTTCGAACTCGACGTAAAGCCGCTCGACATCGACGCCGGCGCACCGCTTGGCGAGCGCATGAGCCAGGCACTCGCGCCGTTTATTGAAGACGAATCCGTCGTTGTACGCGATGGACAGATGTGGCTCGTGGTGGAACTCCCGAGCGAGTTGCTGTTTGCCTCCGGGCGCGCCGAACTCACGGACGCCGCGGCCCCGGTTATCGCGACGATGGGCGCCGCGCTGCGCGGCGTGGAGACACCGATCCGGGTCGAGGGCTTCACCGACAACGTACCGTTGAACGGCGGGCGCTACGGTTCGAACTGGGGCTTGTCGGCGGCGCGTGCGGCCGCGCTCGTCGACCGCTTCGCGGCCACGGGTATCGACCCGGCCATCATGTCGGCGATCGGTTACGGCGAATTTCATCCGGTGGCGGACAATTCCGAACCCGATGGCCGGCGCGCGAACCGGCGGGTCGTTGTTGCCGTGGCGAAACATGAATCGGTCGACGGCGGTCAACCGGTCGCCGATGCCGTGAACCGGGTTGAATCCTTGCCGGCCCAGACGCTGCAGCGCATCACCGAACTTCCGGAAGCGCTTGATATCCTGTGATCGGCCGTCGTGCGCGCCATTCTGGCACGAAGAATGCTTTAATTGTTCTGAACGTGAAACGCTGTCGGGTTCTTGACGCCGTTTGAGCGGCAAGGAGGTTAACCCGTGCGACAGGTACAGCCAGTTTCCGTGCCGCAAGCCGGTGCGTCAATGAGGTTCCCGGTGCCGGCGAGGCAGCGAGCGGGGTGTGGGAATGGATATTAAGCGCATCCAGCAGATCCCCGTCGTGCAGCCAACGCGCAAGGTCGAGCGGGAAGCGGACAAGCACGAGGACGCACGCAAGGTGCCGCGCAAGCGGCGTAAACGCGACGACGACAGCGATGACGATACAAACGGGATAGACACCTATGCTTGAATTCAGCGCGTACTCGATTGAAATCCTCCTCGCAGCCATCAGCGCGGGCCTCGGCGCGGCCCTGTACCACCAGGGCAAGGAATTGCGTCGCCTGCGGCGTCTCATTCGCGCCGAGCGCGCGGATCGCGAGACGCTCGCGAACGATGTGGCGGCGCTGCTGAGTTGCTCACAGAATATCGGCGAGATGGTGAAATCGCACGACGAGAAACAGCACAGCCTGCTGAAGAAAATCGACGTTCTCGATTTGAACCGGACCCCGGCCGTGCAACCCGCCTTCGAGCGCGTGCACAAACTCGTCGCGCAGGGGCTCGGGATCGACGAGATCGCCGATATTTGCGATCTCGGCCGCGGTGAAGTCGAACTCCTGAGCCATATGGCCCAGCGCCGGTCCGCCGCCTGATTCGCCGCGCCCGCGATCCGCGGCGGCCGGCGAAATAGCGCAATCGGCGCTGATACTTTAAACTCCGCCCCTCGCGACGCGGCATCGGCACAGCCGAGCGACCGTTTGCGGATGAATCTCTCTCGCGAGTGCGACCGGTAATGGCAAAACGAGACAGAGCAGATAGAACAAACGGAGAGGTGGCCGAGTGGTTGCAGGCGCACACGAAGGAAAGTGTGCAAATGGCAACCCCGTATCGAGGGTTCGAAAATCTTCCGCAGGAAGATT
>MRWG01000322.1_pt1 | contig 68625 bp, 70 predicted proteins | sample 1013341 | NCBI WGS metagenome assembly MRWG01 (sample SAMN06117577, study PRJNA244670) | biofilm metagenome | biome: Water; feature: Cathode Biofilm; material: Biofilm; isolation source: microbial consortium enriched at the cathode of a solar microbial fuel cell | place: USA: District of Columbia ...
ATGCCTCGGGCATCACCACCAAAGCTTCAAATCCGGACACGATGTCCGCCGCGCATCCCGCACCCCTCTCATCGCTCCAGGGCGCAAGCCCGTGGAGGATTTCGTGCTGGGTGAGGACCACAGAGTGCCGCTTTCCCCGGATTTATTCCGGGGCCCAGTGGCGTTTCAGGAGGAGGCTCAACCGGGCCCCGGCACGGGGGCCGGGGGAAGTGGAGGGAGAATGGGGAAGAAGGGAATTTGGGACTGCGCCCACGGAGACGCCGGGCAGATGCGGGACGTTAGTCTTCCCGTTCGCCGCACCCCGCCAGCTTGCCCCTTTACCCCCCTTGCACTTTTCCCGTACTCGTGTACTTTGTTTTTTAAAGTTCTTGGAGGATGCCATGTCGAATAATGCCGATCTTGCCTATCTGCGCTCTGTGGCCGAGGCCGGCCAGCAGGCGCCGTCCCTCGCCGGGCGCTTCTTTATCTGGTGGGGCGGACTCGCTGCGCCGGCGCTTCTCGCGCACTGGTTCATCATCACCGGCCAGGCCGGGATCGAGCCGAGCCTCGTCGGCTTTGTCTGGATGGCCTACGGGCTGATCGGCATGACGGGCACGATTTTTCTCGGCCGCAGCCTGCGCAACAAGCCCGGTACGGGCGCGGTGAACAATCGCGGCGAGAGCGCCGTGTGGAACGGGGTGATGTGGCTGGTCGCGGCCTATGCCATCGGCGCCGTTGTCGCGCTGGTGCTGGGACGGGGCGACATGATCCTGTTCGACACCATCCCGCTGGTCGCCTTCGGTGGCTATGGCGTCTCCTTCTGGGTGTCCGCCAGCCTGGGCGGACCGCGCTGGATGCGGCCGATGTCGGTGATCGCCTGGCTGGCCTGCGGCGGCGGGATGAGCCTGGCCGGTACGCCGGAACTCTACCTGTTCAGCGCCGCCGCGGTGGCAATCCTGGCCATCGTGCCCGGTGTCATCCTGCTACGCGGGGAACCGGCCGGCGAGGCGGTATAGATGGGCGCCGAATTCGACGCCTCCCGGATCGACGAGACGATCCATGGCCGCCTGCGTCTGGGCATCATGGCGCTGCTCTCGGCGGCCAGCAGCGCCACTTTCGCCGAGATCAAGCAGAAGACCGGCGCCAGTGACGGCAATCTCTCGGTCCATCTGAGAAAGCTGGAAGATGCGGGCTATGTGTCGGTCGAGAAAAGCTTTGTCGACCGCAAGCCCCAGACCCGCGCCGCGCTGACAGAGGCAGGCCGAAAAGCCTGGCTGACCTATCTCGACGAGCTGCGCATGCTGCTCGGCGAAACGCCTGAAAACTGAAGCCGTTCAGGCGGCCAGCCGGCTGCGCTCATGGGTCCAGGCGATCACATCGCCCTCATGGCCCGCCTGGACGAAGCCGGCCTTTTCCAGCACCCGGTGAGCGGCATCGCGATCGTCCGGCGTGCGGGCCACAACCTGTTTCACCGTGTCGTGGGAATAGGCCCATTGCAGGAGCGTGTTGACCGCCTCGGTCGCCAGGCCCTGTTCGCGCCAGGAGGTCAGCATGGAATAGCCGATCTCCACCACACCGTCGGCGTCCGGCGCGCCCATGAAGCCGCCGCTGCCGAGCAGGCGATGCATGACAGGCGAGATGAAGACCCAGGCCCGCCAGCCGGTCTGCTCGGGGTGAGCATCCAGTGTCTCGCACAGCCGGCGCATGGCTGTCTCGTCGGTCAGTTCCGGCGGCCAGGAGGGTTCGGCCTCAACCTCGAGCGCGTCAAAGAAAGCCTGACGATCATCGAGCTGCAGGGCCGCCAGGCGCCGGTCCAGCGCGACCAGCCGCAGGCGCGGCGAAGCGATTTCGATCTGTGTCGTCATCAGCGCGTGGTCCATGTCCCGGCCTTTGCGTCCGGACAGCCGCAGCTGCCGCCCGGAACGTCCATCCTGATTGTGCCCGAAACGGGGCCGCTTGTCCGCCGGAAATCCGGCCACCGCCCGTATCTCAGCCCGCCGCCTGCGGCGCAGGCGAATCATGCAGAGTCTAGGCGGGCTTCACGTCGCCTTTGCGACAGCGCCGGGGGCTTTGCGACGGTGTCAGGCCTGCATGGTCCAGCCTTCCACACCCATCGCCGCCTGGCGGACCGCCTCGGTCAGTGTGGGGTGGGGATGGCAGGTGCGGGCGATGTCCTCGGACGCCGCCTGGAACTCCATGGCCAGGCAGATCTCGGCAATCATCTCGCCGACATTGGCCCCGATCATGTGGGCCCCCAGGATTTCGTCGGTCTCGGCATCGGCCAGGATCTTCACAAAACCTTCGGTCTGGTGATTGGTGCGCGCCCGGGAATTGGCCTGGAAGGGGAATTTGCCCTTCTTGTACTTGCGGCCTTCCGCCTTGAGCTCTTCCTCGGTCTTGCCGACCGCGGCGATTTCCGGCGCGGTGTAAACGACGCCCGGGATCACGCCGTAATTCACGTGGCCGGCCTTGCCGGCGATGCGCTCCGCGCAGGCCGTGCCTTCATCCTCGGCCTTGTGGGCCAGCATCGGACCGCTGGTGCAGTCGCCGATCACCCAGACATTCTCCGCAGAGGTGCGGAAGTGGTCATTGGCGATCACGCCGCGCTTGTCGGTCTCGATACCGACATTTTCCAGACCCAGGCCTTCGGTGTAGGGACGGCGGCCGATGCAGACCAGAACCGTATCGGCTTCCAGCGTCTTGGCTTCGCCGCCTTCGGCCGGCTCGATCGTCACTTTCAGCGTGTCCGCATCCGAGGCGTCGACGCCGGTGACCTTGGTGGAAAGATGGAAGTCCATGCCCTGCTTGGCGAAGGTGCGCTGGGCGTTCTTGGCCAGCTCGCCATCCATGCCGGGCAGGATGCGGTCGAGATATTCGACGACCGTCACTTCGGCGCCCAGGCGGCGCCAGACCGAGCCCAGTTCCAGGCCGATCACGCCGGCACCGATCAGCACCAGCTTGCCGGGGACTTTCTCCAGCGACAGCGCACCCGTGGACGACACGACCCGCTTCTCGTCGATCTCCACACCCGGCAGCGGCGTCACCTCGGAGCCGGTCGCGATCACAATGTGCTTGGTGTCGAGCGTCTGCTTGCCGTCCTCGCTCTCCACTTCGACCTTGCCCGCGCCGGCGATGCGGCCCTTGCCGACAAGATAGTCGACCTTGTTCTTTTTCATCAGGAATTCGATGCCCTTGGTCAGGCCATCGACAGCCTCATCCTTCTGCTTGAGCATTTGCGGCAGATCGAGTTCCAGACCGCCGGTCTTGATGCCCAGGCCGGCAAATTCCTTGTCCGCCGCTTCATACAGCTCGGACGCGTGCAGCAGGGCTTTCGAGGGGATGCAGCCGACATTCAGGCAGGTGCCGCCGAGGCGCCCGCGCTTTTCCACGATGGCCACCTTGAGGCCCAGCTGGCCGGCACGGATAGCACAGTTATAGCCACCGGGGCCGCCCCCGATGATCACGACGTCGTAGGGTTCGGACATGGTCGCCTCGCAAGAGCTGGAATGATCGGTCGGACTTGCAGCCTATATGCCCATGATCGTGCGCAAAAGTAAGGCCCGATCTGCCCCGATTGGCAGCTTCGCGCGCAAGGCAGGCATGCACGGATCAGTCGGAATCGCGCGTGAAGGCGGATCCGGCGAGAACCAGAATGGCAATGACGGTGAGGTCGAAGGCATTCAGCCCCCATTCGACCAGGTTGGCGCTGCCCGAGTAGAGATGATCCATACCGGGTTGCTGGAACCAGTAGAGGGAGAGCAGAAAGTCGGCCGCAAAGGCGATCGCGTAGACAGGCAGGGCCAGCCATGATCGCAGGAGAAGCAGGAGCGCCGCGAGCGCGTAGGCGCCGACAAACCCGCCCCATACGACGAAATACCAGATCGGGAAGCTTTGCAGGATCGCGCCGACATGTTCGTCGATATCAAAGGGGCCGCCTCCGCTCAGCCGGTAGGCCATCGTACCGCTGAACAGCAGCACCGCATAACTGACCCGAAGAACGACCAGACCCTTGAAGACGGCCGAGAACGCAGTGCTTGCACGCATAAAAACCCCCACCGGAAGGCTTAACCCAATCCGGCGGGAGCTCGCGGAATAAAGAAATTTCGGACTGTGACGCCCTTGCTGGCCTAGAGGTCGAACAGCATACGCTGCGGATCTTCCAGGTTTTCCTTCACGCGGACGAGGAAGGTCACAGCTTCCTTGCCGTCGACGATGCGGTGGTCATAGCTCAGCGCGAGATACATCATCGGCTTGATCACGACCTGGCCATTCTCGGCGACCGGGCGCTCCTGGATCTTGTGCATGCCCAGAATGCCCGATTGCGGCGCATTGAGGATCGGCATCGACATCAGCGAACCGTACACACCGCCATTGGACAGGGTGAAGGTCGCGCCCTGCATCTCCTCGATCGAGAGCTTGCCATCGCGGGCACGCTTGCCCAGACGGATGATTTCCTTCTCGATCTCGGCCAGCGACATCTGGTCGGCATCGCGCACGACCGGCACGACGAGGCCCCGGTCGGTGCCGACCGCCACGCCCATGTCGTAGTAATTCTTGTAGATGATGTCGGTGCCGTCGATCTCGGCATTGACTGCCGGGATTTCCTTCAGCGCGTTGACGCAGGCCTTGATGAAGAAGCTCATGAAGCCGAGCTTCACATCATGCTTGGCGACGAAGGCGTCCTGGTGGGCCTTGCGCGCGGCCATGATGGCCGACATGTCGGCTTCGTTATAGGTGGTCAGGATCGCCGCCGAGTTCTGGGCATCCTTGAGGCGCTTGGCGATCGTCTGGCGCAGGCGCGTCATACGGACCCGTTCCTCGCGCGGACCGGTTTCACGCGGCGCGGCAGACGGGGCCGGAGCAGACGGCGCGGGCGCCGGGGCGGAGGTCGAGGCCTTGCTGGCGGCTTCCGCGGCCTTCAGCGCATCGCCCTTGGTGATGCGGCCATCCTTGCCGGAGCCTTCGATGGAACCGGCATCCAGCTTGTTTTCCTCGATCACGCGCGAGGCCGAAGGCATGGCCTTCTTGTCACCGCCCGAAGCGGTTTCAGCCTTGCCGTTGTCCTGGCTGTCCGAAGAGGCCGATGCCGAGCCGCCGGCACCTTCAGCGATCTTCGCGACCGCATCGCCCGGAGACACCGTGTCTCCCTCGCCGACCAGGAGTTCGGCGACCTTGCCGGCCACCGGAGACGGCACCTCAACGGCCACCTTGTCGGTCTCGATCTCGACCAGCGCCTGGTCGATCTCGACCGTATCGCCGACCTTCACCAGCCAGGAACCGATCGTGCCCTCGGTGACGCTTTCGCCCATTTGCGGAACGGTCGCCTCGACCGTATCGCCGCCCTTGCTGCCTTTGCCGCCTTCGGCCGGCTTGTCATCGGACTTGGAGGCTTTCTTGGCGTCATCGGACTTGGCCGGCTTCTCGTCAGCCTTGCCGCTGTCCTTGTCGCTGCCCTTGCTGGCGCCCTTGCCGCCGGCATCGAGCACGCCCAGCTTGGCGCCGATCTCGACCGTATCGCCTTCCTGGGCAGCGATTTCACCCATCACGCCGTCTTCCTCGGCGCGGACCTCGACGGCGACCTTGTCGGTTTCCAGCTCGACCAGGACATCGTCCTTGGAGACGGCATCGCCGGTCTTCACCTGCCAGCTGCCCACCGTGGCTTCGGTGACACTCTCGCCGAGCTGCGGAACGGTGATATCGGTCATGTCGGTTCTTCCTCTGTCAAAGAGAATGATCGCGCGCCCTAGGCGAGGGCTTCGTCGACCAGGGCTTCCTGTTGCTGTTTGTGCTTGGCGGCGATGCCGGTCGCCGTCGAGGCGGTCGGCGCACGGCCGACATAGCGTGGCCGCTCCGCCTGGCCCTCGATCTTGCCGAGAACGTATTCGATATTGGGCTCGACGAAGGTCCAGTAGCCCATATTGCGCGGCTCTTCCTGGCACCACACGACTTCGGCGTTCGGGAAACGCGCCAACTCGGCCATCGCCGCCTTGTACGGGAAGGGATAGAGCTGTTCCACCCGCATCAGGTAGATGTCGTCGATGCCGCGTTCCTCACGCGTTTCCAGCAAGTCGTAATAGACCTTGCCCGTACACATCACGACACGGCGGATCTTGTCGTCGGCCTGCAGCTTGATCGAGGTCTGGCGGATCTCGCCTTCCGGCCGTTTTTCGTCGGCATCGTCCCAGAGGACGCGGTGGAAGGAGGAGCCCGGCCCCATCGCGGCCAGCGTCGAGACACAGCGCTTGTGACGCAGCAGGCTCTTCGGCGTCATGATCACCAGCGGCGAGCGGAAATTGCGGTGGATCTGCCGGCGCAGGATGTGGAAGTAGTTGGCCGGTGTCGAGCAGTTGGCGACCTGCATATTGTCTTCCGCGCACAGCTGCAGGAAGCGCTCGGGACGCGCCGAGGAGTGCTCGGGACCCTGGCCCTCATAGCCGTGCGGCAGCAGCATCACCAGGCCGGACATGCGCAGCCATTTGCGCTCACCGGACGAGATGAACTGGTCGATGATCACCTGGGCGCCGTTCACGAAATCGCCGAACTGGGCTTCCCACATCACCAGCGTGTTCGGCGCCGAGAGCGAGTAGCCGTATTCGAAGCCCAGCACCGCCTCTTCGGACAGCATGGAGTCGATGACTTCGTATTTCTTCTGCTCGGGCGCCAGATTGTTCAGCGGCGTGTAACGCTCGGCGGTTTCCTGGTCGATGATGTGCGAGTGACGCTGGGAGAAGGTGCCGCGGCCGCAATCCTGGCCGGACAGGCGCACCGGGAAGCCTTCCGTCAGCAGCGTGCCGAAGGCCAGATGCTCGGCGGTTGCCCAGTCGATGCCCTCACCCTGCTCGATCGTCTCGCGCCGGCCGTTGATGACCCGCTTCAGCGTGCGATGGATATTGATATCGTTCGGGATGCGGGTCATCGCATCGCCGACCGCCTTCAGGCGCTCGATCGTGGCCGACGTCTCGCCGCGGCGCTCATCATCCTCGGGCAGGCCCAGGCCCGACCAGCGGCCGTCCAGCCAGTCGGCCTTCTTCGGCTCGAATTCCTTGCCGGCGTCGAACTCGTTTTCCAGGAAGGTGTCGAACTCGTTCTCGATCGCCTCGGCCTCAGCCGCGGTGAGAACGCCTTCTTCCATCAGACGGTCCTGGTACTTCTTCCGGACCGGCGGCATGTCCTTGATGATGCGGTACATGATCGGCTGGGTGAAGGTCGGATCGTCGCCCTCATTGTGGCCGTAGCGGCGGTAGCAGATCATGTCGATCACCACGTCCTTGCCGAACAGCTGGCGGTATTCCGTGGCGATCTTGGTGGCGTGGGTGACGGCTTCCGGATCGTCGCCATTCACGTGGAAGATCGGCGCCTGGACCATCAGCGCGACGTCGGACGGATAGGGGCTCGACCGGCTGTCCTTCGGGTCGGTGGTGAAACCGATCTGGTTGTTGACGATGAAGTGGATCGCGCCGCCCGTACGGTGGCCGCGCAGACCGGAGAGGCCGAAACACTCGGCGACCATGCCCTGGCCGGCAAAGGCGGCATCGCCGTGCAGCAGCAGCGGCAGCACGGAGGAGCGCGGCGTGCCCGGCGATTTGCGGCAATTCTCTTCCTGCTTGGCGCGGGCCTTGCCCAGCACGACCGGATCGACCGCCTCCAGGTGGGACGGGTTGGCCGTCAGCGACAGGTGCACCTTGTTGCCGTCGAACTCGCGGTCCGAGGAGGCGCCGAGATGGTATTTCACATCGCCGGAGCCGAACTCTTCCTCGCCCTGGGTATTACCGCCCTGGAACTCATGGAAAATCTGGTGATAGGGCTTGCCCATCACGGCGGCCAGGATGTTCAGGCGGCCGCGGTGCGGCATACCGATGATGATGTCCTCGACACCCATCGCGCCACCGCGCTTGATGATCTGCTCCAACGCCGGAACCATCGCCTCGCCGCCATCGGCACCGAAACGCTTGGTGCCCGGATAGCGCTTGTGCAGGAATTGCTCGAAGCGCTCGGTCTCGATCAGCTTGGACAGGATCGCCACCTTGCCCTCGGGCGTGAAGGTGATGTCCTTGTCCGGCCCTTCGAACCGGGCCTGCAGCCAGGCCTTCTCTTCAGGGTTGGAGATGTGCATGAACTCGACGCCGATCGGACCGCAATAGGTGCGCTTGAGGATGTCGAGCATCTGGCGCGGCGTTGCGGTCTCGAGGCCGAGATAGCCGTCGATGAAGACTTCCTCGTCCAGCGCCGCCCCGGTAAAGCCGTAGGTCGCCGGATCCAGTTCCGCCTGGTAGCCGAAATCGGTCAGCCCCAGCGGGTCGAGATCCGCCGCCAGATGGCCGCGCATGCGATAGGCGCGGATCATCATGATGGCGCGGATGGAATTCTGGGTCACGCGGCGGATTTCTGCCGGGTCGGCGCCCGGGCTGGTTGCCGCGACATGCTCGGCAACGCGATCGACCATCGCCGCCTCGTCCGGACCGATATCGCCCAGCGCCGAGACCAGATCGCCATTGGCCGCCTTCGGCCAGCCCGGCCGTTTCCACGCCGGGCCTCGCGCCGCATGGCTCGCATCGGCCGGGGCATCGCCCATGGCGTCGAAGAAGGCTTTCCAGCTCGGCGGCACCGAGCTCGGATCCTTGGCATAGGCGGCGGCCATCTGTTCGAGATAGACGGCGTTCGCGCCCTGCAGGAATGACGTGTCCAGGAAGGACTGGTTTTCGGGGGATCGGCTTTGGTCAGACATTGGGGGGATAGGCCTGAGTCAGGAGTGTGTCTGTATGCGTCGCTACACAAGGACGGTTAAGCAATCATCTAGGACAGATGTCCAACGAACAGTACCGTTTTCCCCCGGTCTGCTGACAACTTGGTGACAGCGGCCGATCGGGGCAGAGCCGCAACCGGAAGGGCCGAGCCGCGCGGTCCGGCCCCTTTCCTTCGTCAGGGCCGGATCGGCTGAATCGCCGATTCTTGATTTCATTGAATATTTTGACACAGGCGCGCTGTGATGCGTAGTTCAAGAGCAGTTTATGTGTTGATTCTTTTCAACTTTTAAACTGGACAGACAAGGTGCGTCATTTTAGACACTGTAAAGATCAAAACGGATCGAAACTTGACGCCGAAGTATATGCCTCGTTGACGGAAAATTTTTTCCGTCCATAGCGTTGCGCGAGGCAGAACATCGAGAAAAACGAGCGGCTGCCGAAAGGGCTTTAATCTCAGAGACTTAACTCTGAGAACCCCTCCGTTCGTGCCAAAGTTAGGGGATACACATTGACCTACAAACTCTATAAGTCTTGCCTGATGGCAAGCAGCCTGCTTGCAGGGCTCACCTTCGCTGCGCCATCAGCGGCGCAGGAAAACGGCGAAGACGCTGCAACCGAAACCATTGTCGTGACAGGTTCTCGCATCGCACGCCGGGATGAATCTGCCGAGAGCCCGATTCTGACGATCGAGCAGACCGAGATTACCGAAAGCGGCAACATCACACTCGACCACTATCTCAACACCCTGCCACAGGTCACACCGAACCTGAGCTCGCAGTCCAACAACCCGTCGTCGAACGGCCGGGCCTTTATCGACCTTCGCGGCCTCGGAACGGGCCGCAACCTGATCCTGCAGGACGGACGCCGTCCGATGGGCTCGACCAGCGCGGGCACGGTGGACGTCAACAGCATCCCGTCAGCACTGGTGGAACGTGTCGAGATCATCACGGGCGGCGCCGCTTCGACCTATGGTGCGGACGCTGTTTCGGGTGTCGTGAACTTCATCATGCGCGACGACTTCGACGGCATGGCGATCGATGGCCAGTACCGCGTCACCGAGCAGGGAGACGGCGTGGAGTGGGGCAGCGACGTCACGATGGGCGTCGACCTCAACAGTGGCCGCGGCAACGCCGTGTTCAATGCCAGCTACTTCTCGCGCGACGCCATGTACAAGGGCGCCCGTGACTTCTCCGCCCAGGCATCCGGCTCAACCGGCACCTTCCCGGGCGGCAGCTTCACCACCGGCGCCAACACGCCAACCCAGGCCGCTGTCGACGCCATCTTCGGCCCGAATGCGTGTAACGCCAATGGCGGCCAGGCCGGTTTCGGCTTCAATCCGGACGGTTCGCTCTTCTGTACGGGTGTCAGCGGTCTCTCGACCCGCAATGTCGTCGGCTATACCGGACCCGACTCCGCTATCGCGACGGCTTTTTACCCGGATTTCTTCTCCTACAACTTCGAGCCGGACAATATTCTTGTCCTCCCGATGGAACGCTGGAACTTCTATACTCACATCAACTATGAAGTGAACGATCATCTGCGCCCCTATGCTCGCGCAACCTACACCAACTACAATGCGCTGCAGGAGCTGGCACCGACACCGGCAGGTGGCTCGACCGGCTTTACCGTCCCTGTCACCAACCCCTTCATCGGGTCGCAACTGGCTGCACTCCTGGCGACGCGCGCCACGCCGGACGCTCCTTTCGCACTCGCCAAGCGTTTCAACACGCTGGGCGGCCGTACCGGCTACAACACGCACGATGTCTGGCAAGTAACCGGCGGCGCCGAAGGCGATATCGTCGGAAGCTGGGCGTATGACGTGTACGCTTCCTTCGGGCGCTCGGTGCAGAATGAAATCCAGGGCGGCAATGTGCGCCGCGACCGTGTTCAGGCCCTTCTGGACGCGGCCGATGGTGGCGCATCGGTGTGCGCCGGCGGCCTCAATCTGTTCGGCGATGCCGCGATCAGTGACGAGTGCGCCGACTATATCAGCCTGGAAGCCAAGAACCTCACGGTTATCGAGCAGAACATCGTCGAAGCGACTATAACGGGCGACCTGTTCGAACTGCCGGCCGGGACCGTACAGACGGCATTCGGCACCAGCTTCCGCTCGCTGGACTTCGACTTCCGGCCCGACGGCGGCCTGCAGCCGGGCCTGGTGGCCGGCTTCAACCAGCAGCTCCCGATCTCCGGCTATCTCGACTATGTCGATATCTTCGGCGAAGTCCTGGTGCCGGTGCTTGCCGGCCTTCCCTTTGCCGAAAACGTGTCGCTGACCCTGGGCTGGCGCCAGACGGACAACAACCTGGCCGGCACTGCCGACAGCTGGAAGATAAACGGCGACTGGACAGTCAATGACCAGCTGCGTTTCCGTGGCGGCATCCAGCAGGCAATCCGCTCGCCCAGCATTTCGGAACTGTTTGCTCCTCAGCTGAACAACTTCCCGAACATCAACGGCCAGGATCCCTGCAACACCACCGGCGCCATTGCTGCGACCTACCGCAATGGTCCGAGCGGCGCTCAAGTCCAGGCCCTGTGTGCGGCCCAGTCAGCGGTGGCAGGCGGCGCGAACTTCGTGCAGCCGGCAGCCCAGGCGCAGGCTATCACCGGCGGCAATCCGAACCTGACACCGGAAGAGTCCGAGTCTTTCACATTCGGCTTCGTTGCCACCAGCCCGTTCGGCACGAGCAACAGCTGGCTGGAGAACGTCTACCTGTCGGTCGACTACTGGTCGGTCGAGCTGGAGAACGTGATCGCATCGATCGGCGCGACCACGATCATCCAGCGCTGCTTCAACCGCGACAATGCGAACCCGACTTTCGACATCAACAATGAGTGGTGCCAGCTGTTCGAACGCAACGCGTCCAATGGCGGCATCGAGAACCTGCAGACCCTCTCCCGCAACCAGTCCTTCATCAACACCTCCGGTGTCGATATCGTCATGGGTTGGAGCCGCGACTTCGACAGGTTCGGCACGTTCGACATCAACTGGATCACCACCTGGATCGAAGCCTTCGAAAGCCAGACCACGGCGGTCGATCCCGTCAACGATTTTGCAGGCACGATCGGCTCGGGCACGGGGTCCTCGACACCGGAATGGCGCTCCACGCTCAACACAACGTGGTCACGCGAAGCGCTGGCACTGCAACTGACCACCCGCTACATTGATGCGATGGACCACTCCCTTACCGTGACAGGCGGTACGGCTGCGGGCGTTCCGGCCACCTGGTACAATGACATCCGGGTGACCTACGACCTCACCGACAACCTCACCCTGCGCGCGGGCGTGAACAACTTCCTCGACCAGCAACCGCGCCTCTACACGCCGAATGTCCAGGCGAATACCGATCCGTCGACCTATGACGTGCTCGGTCGCCGCTTCTTCGTCGGCTTCAACCTGCGAATGTAGGACTGAAGCGACGATTGCTCACGAACTTCCGGGGCGGGTCCCTCCCCCGCCCCGGTCTTTTCTGGCTGCGCCTGCAGCAGAAACACGTCCCCGAGCACCTACTCCCGCGCCCGCATCACGATCGCGTCGCCGGTCTCGCCCCAGCTTTCGCGAAGGATGCCGGACCAGGCCGGCATGGCATTGTCGGAATTGGAGAGGATGACCAGGCCCCGGCGGCTGCCGGTCAGGCCGATGGCAAGCGCGCGGACGCCCGGATCGCTGCCGGTGTGCATGAAGGCCGTCTGGCCGCCCGGCAGGTCCGCCATCAGGGACCAGCCCAGACCGAAGGCCGTGCCAAAGCCTCCGGGCAGCTGGTTGGCGAAGATCGACCGCGCGAGCGGTTCGGGCAGGTCCGCCCCCGCCATCAGCCAGGCCATGAAGCGGGCATAGTCGGCAGCCGTGGTAGTGAGGTTCGCTGCACCATTGGCCTGTGTGTGCGGCTCAACCGGCAGGGGCTCGCCGTCTTCATCATGGGGAACGGCGACCCGGCCGGCTGCGGCCTGCGGGAAGAGATAGCTGGTGTCGGTCATTCCGGCCGGTTCGAAGACCAGGCGGCGGGCCAGCGTTTCCAGGCTGTCCCCGGTCGCAGCCTCCATGGCCTGCCGCAACCATTCAAACCCCTCGCCGGAATACCGGTACTGCGTGCCCGGTGCGAAATCGAAAGCCAGGAGTCCGCTCTCTTCCAGATAGCGCCAGTTCGGCAAGCCGGTTGTGTGCGTCAGCACGTGCCGGGTGGTTACCTGCCGGGCTTCCGGCGTATCGGCGATATCGGTATCGAGATGGAAATCTGCCAGCGGCCGGTCGATGTCCCAGCGGCCTTCCGCCGCGAGCCTGAGGGCGACGAGCGCCGTCACCGGCTTGGTCAGCGAGGCGACGTTGAAGATCGTGTCGAACGCGACGGGCCGGCCTTCTGCCTGCTGGCCGAAACCCCGCACCTCGCTCACCCGGCCCTCCTCGATCACGGCGAGGCTCAGCCCGGCAATCCCCAACGCTTCCATCATGAAATCGATATCGTCTCCGCGATCGAAGCCGGCGAGGAGAACGTCCATGTCGAGCGGATGGTTCTCCGACGGGTTCATGTGGTCGAAGGAGAGCGCCGCCTGCAGCCGCCACCCCGTCTGCGAAAGCGCCCACAGATGGACGAAGCGAGCGCGATTGGTCAGGCGCGGCGAGTCATCGTCTTCGCCTTCGCGCAGGTAGAAGCTGTGCCGGCCGCGCTGGATAGCGCCATAGAGTTCGCCATTCTCGTACAGCGGGAAGATCTCCATCGTATGGCTGTCGGGATAGCGCAGCGGCTTGACCGGACTGCCCGAGCAGATGTTCTCGCGGATCGGAATGAAGAAGGCTTCGCGGCCTTCGTCCACCCCGCCCTGGTCGTGGATCATGGTGACGTCTTCAGTGGTGATCGCTTCGACAAGATCGAGATTGCAGCGATTGAAGACCTCCTCGAACAGGACGCGGTCGGCGTCGAGGATCTGGGCGCGCAGCTCGCCGGGCGTTTCCGGCGGCGTGAAACCCGTCACCGCCGGGTCGGCTGACAGGAGCTGAAATGCGGCAAGAGTGGCAAGCGTGAACATCGGGTGTTTCTCCAGGAGGAATAGCGGTCAGGCGGTCCGGGGCCGGGTCAGGAGCGCGCACAGCGCAGCGGCGGCGAGAAGGAGCGTGGCGGACATCGCCTCGCGCCAGGGCCCGGCCGGTCCGGTCAGCGCATCGGCCTGCGCCAGCAGCTGCGGACCGAAGGCCAGGAGCAGCCAGGCCAGCGCGCCCAGCGCGCCGCACAGCAGTCCCGTAAGGCCCTGGCGCAGGCGCAGCCGGCGGCGTTCGGCACGAGCGAGGATCATCTTCGTCACCCGGCGGGCACGGCTGGCCGGATAAAGCCCGGCAAGGGCAGGCTCCGAGTGGGCGAACAAGGGCGCGATCCAGTCCGGCTCGCCATCGCCGGCAGACCCATGGGGAGGATTGTTCGTGTCGGTCATTCCTGTCTCGCTTTTGTGGAGGTTTCCGTCCCGGCGGCAGCGGGCCGCCAGGCATCCAGCATGTTTGTAAGGCGGCTGCGGGCTCGCGCCGCCCGCGTCTTCACCGTGCCCAGGGGCAGGCGCAGTGCCGCAGCGGTTTCAGCCTGGGTAAGCCCGCCGCCGAAGATCAGCGCAGCGACGGCGCGGTCCCGGTCCGGCAAGCGGGCCAGGGCTGCCTGGAGATCGAGCGCCGCAGCCGAAGCCCCCGCCGGTTCTGCCTCGGCCTGCTGTAGCCCGGCCCAGGCCGTGTCCCGTGCCGCAGACCGGCCTGACCGCCGCCGCTCCGCCAGCGCCGTGCGTGCGGCAATGGCGTAGAGCCAGGACCGGAACGCTTCGCTGTCGCGGCACTGCTTCAATCGCGACCAGGCCTTCACGAACACCTCCTGGGTCCAGTCCTCGGCCCGGGCCGGATCGTCGGCCATGCGGCACAGGAAGACGAAAATCGCCCGTTCGTGGCGCCGCACGAGGTCCGCAAAGGCGCGGACCGACCCGGCTTTCGCAGCGCCGACAAGCGCACGGTCGTCGGGTGCATTGGGTGGGCCGGACACCACTGTCAGCTATTGCGAGCCGGTCCCGGCCGGGGTGCGGGACATTGTCATCGCCGCGACGATCTTGCCGCCACCCGCACCCGCCAGGACCGCAGCCACCGACAGCGGCAATGCCAGAAGGACGCCGGACAGGCCGGCAATCGCTGCGGCACCGCTGGTGCCGGCAAAGCCGAGCGCCGTGCCGAGCAGGACGATGCCTTCGGAGCGAAGCGTTTCAGGCGTCTGCGGCCGCAGGAGCGCGACGGGCACATCGCCGGCCCCGCCCATCTCGGCGAGCTGAAGCCGCACGGTGCGATCGTGTCGGCGGTCGAGGAACCAGAGCAGGAGGGCCAGCGTGGCGACGGCTCCCGCGACGATAAAAAGGGCAATGGGGACCCAGAGCTGATGCGGTTGCATGCGCGGCCTTCCTTGTTTGCCGCCCGGTCCTCATCACTGTCCCGGGCCTGTCTCATGTGTGTGAGATGCCGCCAGCCCCGGATATGGATTGAAAAAAATCAGCACAAACGAAAAACCGCGCCCCGGAGACCCGGAGCGCGGCTTGTTTTCGGTGTCGGTGCCGAGAGAGCCTAGCCCTTCAGCAGTTCCGCCAGCGTGGTGCCGAGGCGGGCCGGGCTGGGCGAGACCTTGATGCCGGCTGCTTCCATGGCCGCGATCTTGTCTTCCGCGCCGCCCTTGCCGCCGGAGACGATGGCGCCGGCATGGCCCATCGTGCGGCCCGGAGGCGCCGTACGGCCGGCGATGAAGCCGACGGTCGGCTTCTTGCGGCCCTTCTTCGCCTCGTCCTTGAGGAATTGCGCAGCGTCTTCCTCAGCAGAACCGCCGATCTCGCCGATCATGATGATGGATTCGGTCTCGTCGTCGGCGAGGAATTTCTCCAGCACGTCGATGAATTCGGTACCCTTCACCGGGTCGCCGCCAATGCCCACCGCCGTGGTCTGGCCGAGGCCGACCTGGGAGGTCTGGAACACGGCTTCATAGGTCAGCGTGCCCGAACGCGAGACGACGCCCACCGAGCCCTTCTTGAAGATCTGGCCCGGCATGATGCCGATCTTGCACTCTTCCGGCGTCAGGATGCCCGGGCAGTTCGGGCCCAGCAGCATCGACTTGGACTTGTCCAGCTTGGCCTTGACCTTGACCATGTCCATCACCGGAATGCCTTCGGTGATGCAGACGATGAACGGGATTTCCGCATCGATCGCCTCGATGATCGCGGCACCGGCACCGGCCGGCGGCACATAGATCACGGACGCGTCGGCGCCGGTGGCTTCCTTGGCCTCGCCCACAGTGGCGAAGATCGGCAGTTCGGCGGAGGCATCGAGACCCGAGGTCCAGCTTTCGCCGCCCTTCTTCGGGTGCACGCCGGCCACCATCTGCGTGCCGTAGTATTGCAGCGCCTGTTCGGTGTGGAAGGTGCCCGTCTTGCCGGTGAGGCCCTGGACGATGACCTTGGTGTTCTTATCGACGATGATCGACATTATTCGGCCTCCTTCACGGCGGCGACAATCTTCTGGGCGGCGTCGTCGAGATCGTCGGCGGCGATCACGTTGAGACCGCTTTCATTGATGATCTGCTTGCCCTTTTCGACATTCGTGCCTTCCAGGCGCACGACCAGCGGCACCTGCAGGCCCACCTCTTTGACGGCCGCAACCACGCCTTCTGCGATCACGTCGCAGCGCATGATGCCACCGAAGATGTTGACTAGGATGCCCTTCACATTCTTGTCGGCGGTAATGATCTTGAAGGCCGCGGTGACCTTCTCCTTGGACGCGCCGCCGCCGACATCGAGGAAGTTCGCCGGCTCGGCGCCGTAGAGCTTGATGATGTCCATCGTCGCCATGGCCAGGCCCGCGCCGTTGACCATGCAGCCGATATTGCCATCCAGCGCCACATAGGCGAGATCGTATTTGGAGGCCTCGATTTCCTTGGCGTCCTCTTCGGTGGTGTCGCGCAGTTCCATGATGTCGTCATGGCGGAACAGCGCATTGCCGTCGAAGGAGACCTTGGCGTCGAGCACGCGCAGGTGATGGTTTTCCATCACGATCAGCGGGTTGATCTCCAGCAGCGACATATCCTTCTCGGTGAAGGCCTTGTAGAGCGTCAGGGCCAGCTCCATCATGTCGTCGCGGGCGACGTCATGCAGGTCCAGCGCCTCGGCGATCTTCACGGCATCGCCCTGGGTGACGCCGTATTCCGGATCGATGTCGATCGTGTGGATCTTTTCCGGGGTGTCGTGCGCGACCTGTTCGATATCCATGCCGCCCTCGGTGGACACCACAAAGGCCACCTTGCCGGTCTCGCGGTTCACCAGAAGCGAGCAGTACAGCTCGCGGGCGATGTCGGCACCGTCCTCGATATAGAGGCGGTTGACCTGCTTGCCCTCGGGGCCCGTCTGGTGCGTCACCAGCGTATTGCCGAGCATTTCCTTGGCGTGAGCGATCACCTCGTCCTTGGAGAAGGCCAGGCGCACACCGCCTTTGGCATCGGGACCAAGTTCCTTGAACTTGCCCTTGCCGCGACCGCCGGCATGGATCTGCGACTTCACCACCCAGAGCGGTCCGGGCAGCTTGTCGGCCGCAGCCGCGGCCTCGTCGGCGGAGAAGATGGCAACGCCCTCGGCAACCGGTGCGCCGAAGGTCTTCAGGACGGCTTTCGCCTGATGTTCATGAATATTCATAGATAGGGCCTCGCGGGAGGATAAAAGCGAAGAAATGGCCAGACAGGACCCGCCTTATAACACTGGCCCGGCCAAGCGCAACGCATTCGCCTGCGCCGCGCCGGGCTAGGCCGGACGGCGGTCCGGACTGTCGGCGTTTTCGACGATCCGAGCCAACGGCAGCGCCATGGGCGAGCGGGGCAATTCTGCATCCGGAGCAATCGCGGCGCCGGAGAAATACCGCACGCCGGCGGCAATCGCGACCTGCAGGAAACCTGTGTTTTCGACTTCGGCCAGCGCCGTTTCCGCCTTCGTGGCCTGGGCCGAGGCGGTCCAGTCGGTCAGCGCGGCCACCTGCGCATCATCGGGTCCGCCCTCATTGATGCGCGACGGCGTATCCGCGTCGAATACGCCGACCCCGCAATCCTCGAAGCGCTGCAGATCGATATCGCCGAAGGGCAGTTTGACCATCAGTTCGGCGGCCAGCGGTTTCAGCGAGCGGAAGATTTCCTGGGTGCGGCCGATCGGCGCGCCAGGCGGCACGCCCTCGATCCGCAGCCGGAAAAAGCGGCGCATCGGTTCGGGAACCGACTGCAGCACGCCGATATAGTCCAGACGCCGCGACACCGTCACCAGCGTGGCATGGTGCACCGGGATCACCACGGCGCAGGGACCGCCGGCCGCCCGGGCCTTCTGGAAGCCGCGCTGGGCGGCGCGGGCGACGGCCATGTCCAGCATGTGATGCAATTCCGGCTCGTCGCGCCCCATCAGCGTGTCGCGCCCGTGGACCGCAAACCCGTTCATAGACCGGCGGGCGATGCAGACATTGTGGATCAGCGCGCCGCGCCTCGCATCCCAGACCGGCCGGAAGACGATACTGTCCCAGGGCAGCCCGCCGGCGGCCGAAGGCGCGGGCCGGACGGTTTTGCCGCTGGACTTCTTCGAACCCGCCTCGACGGCCTGCCAGCGCGGCGCCGTCTCTCGCGCTGCCCCGGTCTTGTCCTCTGACGCAGGCTCGGCAGCCGCCCGGGACTCTTCCTGCGCCTGGGCGACTATTTCCAGCAGTTCGGCTGTGGTCACGCTGCGCGCATCGGCGACCAGTTCCATCATCTCCAGCCGCCGGTCGCCCAGGAAGAAGCGCTCCAGCTCGGCAGCGATGCCGGTGACGCGGGCTTCGGCCGCGTCCGGATCGAGGGTCGCGAACACGATCATGAAACCGCCGCGGCATCGGATCACCACATCGGCCGCATCGATACGCTTCTCGATGAAGTGGGCAGCGACCTCGTAGATCTTGTCGCGCAGGCGCGGCCAGTCCTCGCCGGCCTCGTCTCGCACCCGGTCGAGATTGAGGAAGCGGAACTGGCCCATATCGACAGAGCTGCGCCCTGCCAGCACGGTCTTCAGCTTGTTCTTGAGTTCCGGCGACATGGCGGCGCTTCCCCGGGGACCCGATCCCGTGCCGAAAGGCTAGCCTGCAAGGTCTTGCCAATCGGTAAGCCGGCCGTGACCCGCGTCAGGCTGCGTCGCTGGCCCGGTCGCGCAGATCGTCGAGCAGGCAGGGCTGCAACGGCACCGGCAGAGCCGAAGCCTCGCCGACCGCATCGCCGATGAACACCTGGAAGCCGGCATTCAGGCCGGCATCAAGCTGTTCGAAGGTCGCCACATTGGTCAGGCAGCCGCGGGCACCGAAACGTTCGATCGACACCGCCTCGGCGGTCAGCTGCTTGAGCACGTTTTCCTTGATGTGCCCGGTCGCATCCGGCGCCGGCAGCTCGGAGGAGAACAGGGTAATGCCGCAATTCTCGAACCGGCTGAGCTGGATGGTCCCGACGGGGATCTTGGCGAGGATGTTCGAGCCGAAGCAGCGCATGGCGCGGAACAATTCCTCCATCTGCCCCTGGGGCGCCCCGTCGGGAATGTTGTCCACCCGCAGGTAGAAATACTTGCGCACTTTCTGGGGCATGCATTGCAGGATGGAGAAATAGCGCACCCGGTCGGACGGACCGATGATCGTGTCGTAATTCACCGGGATGGCGATGGCGCATTTCATCCCCTCGGCATAACGCCGCATGAAGCCGCGCTGGGCGGCAATGGCGACGGAATGGTCGAGCAGCCGGTGCAGGTCCGGCGCCGCATTGCCCAGCAGCGTGTCGCGCCCGAACAGCATGCGGCCATGATGTTTGCGGCGGGCGAGGCAGAAATTGGCCGTGATATAACCGAAGCGCACATCCCAGGACGGCATGAAGACGATATCGTCCCAGGTCTTGTCGAGATCGGAGAAGAGATCGGCGGTCGAGTGCGCCCACCGCTTCGCAGCAACATCGAAATCGGCGGGATCGGCTCCGGGCAGAGCCAGAATGGAGTCATCCGCAGCATCGCTGTCGAGCCCGGCCAGATCACCGCGCCATTGACCGGTCGATGAAGTCACCGCGGTCCCGGCAGACCTGTCGTGCTTGAGCGCCTGCCAGTGACCGACACTCTTCGATGTCTTTGCCTCCTTGCGGACCGGCTTGCGGCGAGCGTCGGCGGCGGCCTGTCTATCCTCGGCCGCGCCGGCTGCGACCATGTCCGCCAGCTCGGCCATCGAAACGGTCTGGCTTTTCGACGAGATTTCCAGGCGCTGCAGGATGCGGTCGCCCAGGAAGAAGCAGTTCAGCTCCTGCGAGATCGCTTCGGTGTGGGCGACCGCATCGGCACCGGCATAATCGGCAAAGATGAGAATGAAACCGCCCTGGCAACGCACCATGACATCGTTCGGCCCGAGCCGTTTCTCGATGAAGTGCGCCGCGGCACCGTAGATCTTGTCGCGCAGGCTGTCCCATTGTTCGGCGGCTTCGGCGCGAACCAGATCGAGATTGATCCACTGGAAATGCCCGATATCGACCGAAGCACGCCCGGCGAGCGCGGTCTTCAGGCGTTTCATCGTTTCAACATCCATGGCGGCGACCTGTCCTGCGGTTCTCCCAAGGCTCGAAAGAGCGGTACGGAAACATCCCGATGCTAATCAGGATGCTTCACGAAACGCCGAAAGATTTCCGGGGCCTTTGATTCAAATGCAGAACAAGCCCTAACGGGACTGGGTTAGCCGGTGTTTACCGCAGCCCTCGCACGCATAAGTTATGAATACGGGTATTTTTCAGCAGACGCGGACCGGTCTCGCGGTTCGGGCGTGCGGCTCCGGCTTCCGTGGTCCTGCACCAGAGCGTTATCAGGTGAAGTGGATACCGGTTCACCGGTTCGGTCACGCGACCGCTCAGGATTCTGGAGCAGGGTCGATTCCGCAGGAAGCGATCCTGATCTAGCGTGTCGTCGCCACGATGGCCCCGTCCACCGACAGGGCGCCGCCGCCCCGGGCAAACAGGTAGAAGGCCGCCGCCGCAAAAACGGCCGTCGCCGGCCAGGCCTCAGGCGCAATCCAGGCGGCATAGACGCCGGCAGCGGCCAGCAGAACCAGTCCCGCCAGGCGCGTCAGGAAGCCGATCAGCAGCAGGCCGGCGCAGATCTGCGTCCCCCAGACGGCGATCTGTGCCAGATGCGCCGCGGAGATCATGGGAACCGACCAGATTTCGGCGGCATGGATCAGGGCCGGATCGACCCCGGGCCAGGCGGCCGCATGTGCCCGCCCCCACAGCCACAGGCCCGGCACCAGCGCCAGGCGCAAGAAACCGCCGACCAGCCAGTCGGGCATGAAGCGTTCCGCATTGGCGGTTCCGCCGGCGCTGTCCATCTTTCCCCCCGGAAATCCTGTCGGACGGACCATGCCCAAGCCGGGCGTGCCCCGCAAGCGACTACGCCCGAGGCGCGAATACCGGCCCGCTCAGCGGCCGATATAGGCGGTATAGCGTGCCGTGCGCTCCCCGAAACCGTGCAGGCGGTACCCCACCGGTGCCTCGCCCCCGGCGCACTGGTCCGACGTCACGCGCTCGACCCCGTCATCGGGAAGCGGCAGGCAGAACTGCCCCTCCTGGCGTTCATGAAAGACACCGATTTCGGCGACCATCAGCGTGTCGGTTTGCGGAAAGCCGCGATAGACATCCGCACAACCCTCCGCCGGCAGGGTATGCAGACCGTCCAGCGCGAAATTCCCGTCCGGCATCGCTTCCAGAACCGCAATCTCGATATCGCGGCTGACAAGATTGCACACTTCCAGCGTCCGGACCGGCCGCGCCAGACCCTGCGCATCCAGCGGCGCACCGGGACACAAGGCCGCATCGTCAGCGGCCAGCCCGTCACAGGCGATCCGCCATTGCACGCGCCCGACATTGCGGCCACCGGGGCCACGCTGGCCGGTTATCTCGATCGGGGTCGAGCGGAAGGCGCGCGGCACGCGTCCGGCCGTACAGGGCTCCGCCGTCGCGAGCGATGTCGATGACGAGGCGGGAACGCACCACACCGCATCGCCTTCGCCGCGCGGCCAGAACCACTCGCCCGACATCACATGCAGATCCACGCTGTCGCCCATCACACCGTTGAGACCGCCATCGAGGCATTCGCCCGGATCGACCAGGAACCAGGTCTGCAGCGTCCGGTCCTGCGAAGGCCCGGTCCGGTAGGCCGCGGCCGCGGCAACCCGGAAGCCGGTCTCGTTGCACACCTCGACCATCACGGTGCGCTGGGCGAACGCGGGGGCGGAGACAGCGCTCAGGATGAGCACGGCAAGACAGGACAGGACGCGTTTCATGAGAGGCTCCACTCGCTGCACGCGAAGGTGGCAAGCCAGCCGCACCCCGTCAATCGCTCACCCGGCCGGCCCCGCCAGAAACATGTCATGCATCAGCCGTCCCGGCACGAAAGTGAAAAGGCCGGGGATGATCAGCGCACCGAAATACAGGCTCGTCACGATGGTCCTGTGCCGGCGCCACCGGCGCGTTTGGATCGAACGCGCCAGCCCGACCAGGCCGAACAGGGTGAGCGGGATGAAGAGGTGAACGGGCGAGAACCCGCCCTCATTGATCTTGTGGATGAAGAGGGCCGACAGCGCGGTGACGGCCATCAGTCCGGCCCAGATCATGCCCAGCATCCGGTGCGGCAGCGTGCCCTTGGGGCCGGCCAGCTGCACCGCCCCGAGCACAAGCGCACCGGTAGCGCAGATCGCGTGCAGCTGGATGACCGCCGGTGCGGCGGCAAAGGCGCCGAGATCCATCATTGCCCCCTAGAGCGAACGCCAGCAGCCGTGGAAACCGTACGGATTGGCATAGGGCAGCCGCCAGCTGCCGACCGGCCCGTCATCGACGCGCCGGGCGTCGAAGACATGCAGCTCGCTCGCCCGGGCCCGCTTGTTCAGCGCGGTATGGACCAGCCAGCCCTCGCCTTCCTGCGCCCGATCGCTCGCCGGAATGAAGAGCGGCTCCTCGACGACGATGTCACTGCCGAAGTCGAAGCGGTGGGTCTCGCCGGACGCCAGGTCGCGGCGCACCAGTTGCGAGGCGCCCTGCAACTGATTGTCCGACCAGCCGACATGCCAGGTGAAACGGCGCTCAAGGCCGGTAAAACGCGGATCGATCTGCGGGAACTCGGCATAGCTGTCGGCGAATTCGGCCTGCTCGAACCGGCCGCCGGGCCGCAGCGTGACCAGCCGCATGCGGCTGGTGCTGTCGGTCTCCGGGCGCACATGGCCACGCATGGCATCGCGGGCGCCCTCTGTGGCGAAACGGGCATTGTCCGACAGGGCCGCATCGACACGGATCGTGCCATCCGCCTCCTCCCAGGCACCGCCGATATGGAACAGGAAGCCCGGCGGCAGATCCCACACGCGGCGCTGCGACCAGTCGGCCTTGTCGATCGCGACGACGCGCATCGCCCGGCTGTCATCCCAGACGAAACTGTCCAGATAGGGCAGGCGCGCCCGATCCCACATCAGATTGCCCACCAGGAAAACCAGCGAGCGGTCGGTGACGGCGAAGTCGTGGATCATGCCGCCCGGCACATCGCCGACCATGTCGGCGCGGCGCAATTGCCCGTCGGCACCGATATGCCAGAGCACCAGCGCATCCTGCATCGGCGCCTGGCCGAAATTCCAGATCGTCCCGTCCGGATCGATTTTCGGGTGAGCCGAGAAGGGCAGGCCGGCCAGACCCTCGCCCCAGATCTTCGCACCGCGGGATTCCAGCGTGTCCGGATCCAGCTCCCAGGCCGAACCGCCTTCCCACAGCGCCATCAGCGCGCCGTCGATCATCATCACCGACGTGTTCGCCGCATTCATGTCGTCCGGACCGCGCATGCCCTGGCTGTCCGGCGGCACCGATCCGAAAGTCGGCATCAGGAAGCGGCCGGCATCCTCTTCGGCCAGCCATTTGCGCGTTTCCACGAAACGGGCCTGGTGGGTAATCGGCTCGCCCGGCGTCAGCCGCCAGGCGTGGACCATGCCGTCACCGTCGAACCAGTGGCGATAGCGCCAGTCATTACGGGTGAAGCGTGCCGGACCGTTGCGGTGCAGAACGCCGGACAGACCGGAGGGCAGACGGCCCTGCAGACGCTCGGCGACCGCGTCACGGCCTTCGGCCGGAGCGTCGGCCATGCCCAGCGTCCATGGATCATTGGCCGCGGCCGCTTCGAAGGCGGCCAGGACCGGATCGGTCGACAGGAGACCGAAGGCCGGCCCCGACAGGCCTGCCGCGCCACCTGCGGCGGCCAGCATGGACAGCATTTCCCTGCGGCTTGTCTGCATTATGGCCCCCTAGCGCAGATCCAGAGCATGGGCGTTGCTGCCCGGCTCGATGGTGAAGACGGCATCGTCCCAGCTGGCCGGGCCGAAGCGGCCGCGGGCATTGTTGGAGAAGCCGAAGGGTTCGGTCGGGATGCCCATCAGATTGGTATCCATGTCACCGTCGCCATCGACGTCGTGATAGAGCTTGATGCCATAGGTACCGGCCGGCAAATCGGCGAAGGTGAAGCTGACACTGTCGCCCTCGACCGGCACATACTGGCCGGCCGCGGCATTGCCGGAATCCCAGTCCTCGCCGGAGGCATAGAGCCCGACGACGAGCTGGCCGCCGGCCTGCTGGATGCCGGTCACGGACACCGTCAGCTCGGCTTCGCCGGTCTGGGCTGCCGTGAGCGCCGTCGCGGCGGCCAGTACGAGCGTCGAAATCGTGATCATGTGTGTCTCCCTGTTGGTCCGGCTCTGTGCCGGGGTTGCCAACAGGGATGACGCGCCGTGCGAAGCCGCGAAACATGGATTGCGCAAACGGGCTGCAGGGCTGCGCGAATTGCGCTAGGTGTTCATTCGCGCTTCGTGAATGACCGGCATGATTTCAACCGAACAGATCCGCAAGACCCTGCCGACGATCGGCGTCATCCTCGCCGTCGGCACGCTGATGTCGATCCTGGGCCCCTATGACAGCCACAATCTCGGCGTCCCGGGGGTCTGGCTCTACTGGACGGGCCTGATGGCGATCGGCTGGGTCAGCGGGCGGGTTTTCACTGCCTGGCTTGAACGGGTCTATCCGGATCTGACACCGCTTCTTCTGAGCCTTGTCCTCGCCACGCTCGTCGCCGTCCCGGTCAGCGCCGCCGTCATCATCCTGCAGGCAGTGATGGGCCCGGCCTTCCGGATCATCCAGCTTCCCGTGGTCTATTTCATGGTCTGGGTGGTCTCGGTGGCCGTCACCCTGGTCTCGGTCTATCTGGACCGTGCGCGTGAAGGCCAGGGCGAAAGTGGGGACACGGGCACAGCCGCACCCGGGCCGGCGCTCACCGGGAAACTGCCGCCGCATCTGCGCCGGTCGCGCCTTCTGGCCCTGCAGGCCGAGGATCATTATCTGCGCGTGCACACAGAGGCGGGCGACGGTCTGATCCTGATGCGGCTGGGCGATGCCATCGCCGCGGTCGAAACCCTCGACGGCGCCCGCACGCAACGCTCATGGTGGGTGGCGCGCGACGCCGTGGAACGGGTCAGCCGCGGCGACGGCCGGGCGACACTGACACTGGCCAATGGCGTCGAGGTCCCCGTCAGCCGCACCTATGCTCCCAAACTGCGCGAGGCCGGCTGGTACTGATCCGGTCAGTGCACCATGAGAATGGCGAAATCCGTGCCCTTCAGCAGGGCCGTCGTCTCGTCACGCCCCAGCGCATACTGCCAGCCCGGCGCGCCGAAACCGCCCATCACCAGGAAGTCGATACTTGCGGCGCTGGCGGCCTCGATCAGCGTGCGCGCGGTCGAGCGATGATCCAGCGCCAGCGTTTCGGTCGAGGCGGTGACACCATGCCGGTCGAGATAATTCGCCAGACGCGACAGCTGGGCTGCGTCCTCGTGATCGGTGCCGGCATGAACCGCCTTCACCGATGCGGCCATTTCGAGCAGGGGCAACGAACCCGCCACGGCGCGCGAAGCTTCCAGCGATCCGTCCCAGGCGATCATCGCCTTGTCCAGCGGCGCGCCCGGCGCCCGCCCGGCGGGCAGGAGCAGCAGCGGACGGCCGCTCTCACAGGCCGCAATCTTGATCGCGCTCAATTGATGGCGGGCGCTGTCGCCATCCGGCAGGGCCATGACCACGAGATCGCTCAGCCGGCCTTCCTGCGCCAGAGCCGCCTCTGGCAGACCGACGAATTCTGCCAGACGGCCCAGCCGGCTGGCCGGAGCGTCATCGGCAACGCGCTCGAATGCCTCATGCGCCCGTACACTGGCTTCCGCCGCTGCATCGTCGAGCGCCTCCAGCACGGTCTCCATGCCGTAGGTGGAGAAGGTATCGCCAAGGAAGTCGCCCCCGGACGCCGCATTGCGCCGCACGAACAGTGCGTCCAGCCGCGCATCATGGCGGATAGCCAGGGCCAGCGCCTGACGCAGCAGCGGTTCGTCCTGCTCGCTGCCCTCGATCACGGTGAGAATGCGCTTGATTTCCATGTCTTGCTCCGTCGTCAGATCATGCGCGGGAACGCGCCCGCCAGTCCGCCGCGTCCTGGCCCCACAGATCGACTTCCATTCCGGGGAAACCGGCCACTTCCACCCGGCGCCCCAGATTGCGCGAACCCAGGCGCTCGGCCACGCGCTGGCTGGGCGTGTTGTCACTGTCGATCAGGTGCACAACATCGCGCCAGCCCAGCACGTCAAACACATAGTCCATGCAGGCGGCACCGGCTTCGGATGCATAGCCCCGCCCCCAGCTGTGCCGGTTCAGCGACCAGCCGATCTCCGGTTGCGGCCAGCCATGCGGGTGCCAGGGTCCGACCCGGCCGAGCCAGGTCCCGGTCTCCTTCTCGATCACGCTGAAGAAGCCATAGCCGCGCAATTCCCAGTGCCCGACGATGCCGCACAGGGATCGCCAGACCTGCGCCGGATCCTGCACACCGCCGATGAAGCGGGTCACGGTCTTGTCCCCCATAAGCTCGCAGAGGGGTTCGAAGTCCGACAGATCGGGCTGTCTCAGAATGAGACGGTCAGTTTCAAGAACGGTCTGGGTCATGGGTAAAGTCGACGGGTTTGGGGCGATCCGGTCAACCGGAATTTCGTCAGATGAATACACGCATTCTTTATGACCGCCCAGAGCGCCACAATGTCACGCGACGAGGCTAGGATGCCGCACGAACGGGGCCGGAATGTCCAGGGAACTGGCGTGCCGTTTGCAAGTTATGTCCGGTGAGTAGTTTGTTCGAGTTTGGGGCTATGGACGGAAAGCGCAGTCCGGGCATTGTGACACTGCTGGTCTACCTGATTGCCGTGTCCAGCCTGGCCGGCGGATTGTCGGGCTGGATCCATGCGACCGGCGCCTTCACCTGGCTGACCGGCCTGAACGCCCCGCACTGGACCCCCAGCTATACGCTTCTCAACCTGATCGGCCTCTTCATCCCCGCTTTTGTGGTCATCGCGCTGTGGATCAACCAGCGCGCCGGCGCCGGGCTGATGCACTGGCTGGCGAGCGGCTTCATCGCGCTCTTCCTGATCGGCCTTCCGGCCCAGATCTGGCTGTTCTTCTCGACACGTGACGTTTCGCTGGGCTTTGTCGCCGCGCTGGCCATGTGGGTGTTCACGGTGTTTGCCGTCTGGGTTGCCGGACGCAGCTCCCGGCCCGCCGGCGTGCTGATGTGGGTGCCCTTTGCCTGGCAGAGCCTCCTCCTCATTCTCGGCTTCGAGCTGATGCGGTTGAACACCGGCGGACCGCTGACCGCAGGCATTTTCTGATCTCAACGCATTGCAGGCATGAAAAAGCCGCCGGCCAAACGACCGGCGGCTCTGTCATGTCAGTCTGTCGCGGGCGCGATCAGCCCAGCGACGGCTCCAGGCCCTTGCAGGCCTCGACGAGGCCCTTCACGGCGTCGACGGAGTTGTCGAACATCGCCTGCTCGTCTTCATTGAGCGAAATCTCGACGATCTTCTCGACACCGCCGGCACCGATCACGACCGGCACGCCGACATAGAGGTCGTTCTGGCCGAACTGGCCGGTCAGGTGTGCGGCGCAGGGCAGGATGCGCTTCTTGTCACGCAGGTAGGACACCGCCATGTCGATGGCGCTTTCCGCCGGTGCGTAGAAGGCCGAGCCCGTGCCCAGCAGCGACACGATCTCGCCGCCGCCCTTGCGGGTGCGGTCGACGATGGCGTCCATCTTGTCCTGGGTCGACCAGCCCATCTCGATCATGTCCGGAACCGGGATGCCGGCGATCGTGGAATAGCGCAGCAGCGGCACCATCGTGTCGCCATGGCCGCCCATCACAAAGGCGGTGACGTCTTCGACAGACACGGCGAACTCGTCGGCCAGGAAGTGGCGGAAGCGGGCCGAGTCCAGCACGCCGGCCATACCGACGACCTTGTTGTGCGGCAGGCCGGAGAATTCACGCAGCGCCCAGACCATGGCGTCGAGCGGGTTGGTGATGCAGATCACGAAAGCGTTCGGCGCGTATTTGGCGATGCCTTCGCCGACGGCCTTCATGACTTTCAGATTGATGCCCAGGAGATCGTCGCGGCTCATGCCCGGCTTGCGCGGCACACCGGCGGTGACGATGCAGACATCGGCGCCTTCAATGGCAGCATAGTCGTCGGAACCGGCCAGCTTGCTGTCCTTGCCGAAGACCGGGCTCGCCTCGGCGATGTCCAGCGCCTTGCCCTTGGCAACGCCTTCGGCAATGTCGAACAGGACGACGTCGCCCAGTTCCTCGCGAGCGGCGATATGGGCGAGCGTGCCGCCGATCATGCCGGATCCGATCAGCGCAATCTTGTTTCGGGCCATGGGGAGAGCTCCTCTTTCGGGATGTTCCAGTGCTGGCCAGCGGTCTAGCGCTGCACGGCGGCTTGGGCAAGGCGGCGAAAACGTCACACTTGTCCGGCGAGCCGCCCGCACCTCACCGTTCCAGCGAGAAAATCTCCTCGACAGGCACCTCCAGCGCAGCGGCAAGTTTCAGCGCCAGAATGGTCGAGGGCACGAAGACCCGGTTCTCGACCGTGTTGATGGTCTTGCGCGTCACACCGACCTTTTCCGCCAGCTGGGCCTGGGTGAGACCGTGCCTCGCCCGCAGCTCGCGCAGCCGGTTCTCCAGCCCGTCCGCCGTCATTCGCCCTCCTCCTCGCCGGAGGCCCGGTCGAGCCACAGGAAGGCGAAGATCGGGACACATACGCCGGTCACCATCAAAACGCGGATCATGTGTTCGGACGGGATGTCGACGAAGCCGGACACGCCATACCCGCCGGCGACCAGCACCATCAGCGCGATATAGCCAAAGCGCACCGCCCGCGCCTGGTTGTGGGCAAACAGCTCGTCCTCGATCACCGCCTGGGTCCGCGTCTCGGTCACCTTGCCGGCATAGACGAGGAAGACCCCCATCGCGGCGACAAAGCCGCCAATCCCGACCAGTCCGGCGATCAGCACCACGCCGAAAACGATAGTAGAGGTCGGCAAAATGTCCTCCAGCCCCTGCATCAGCTGCCAGACCAGGAAGGAAAAAGCGGCCAGTCCCAGGCAGCGGTTGCGCATCCGGACCAGTTTGGAAATTTCGGTCATTGAGCCCTCCATGTCACCTCTAGGTTACAGGCTACCTACAGGTGACACGATGGAACGTCAAGGTTACTTTTCGGGTGCGGCGTAGAAGACATCGAAAACGGCGGAATCCCGCACAGGGCGGGGCGTGGCCCCAGCCAGGCGGCGGAAGTCACGCGTCATGTGCGCCTGGTCGGCATAGCCGGCATCGGCCGCCGCATCCGACAGCGCGGCACCCGCCTTGATCGCGGCCCGCGCCCGGCCGAAACGCTGGATGCGGATCACCTCTCCGGCGGTCAGGCCGCAGGCACGCTCGAATCGGCGCCCGATCGTGCGCGATGAGGTCCCGGCGCGAGCCGCCAGATCATCGATCGACCGTGCCTTCCCGCCCGCCAGCGCCTCGATATGGTCGCGGACATCCGCCTGCACCGGTGGCACAGTCAGACAGGGCTCAAGGATCGTGGCCGCTGCATCGCTGCACGCCTCAAGCGTCTCGCAGGACCGGGCGACATCCAGCAGGGCCTGTGCCGCGGCGCCGAGAATGCCGGCGAGCGGGACAGCCCGGTTGCGCCATGCGCCTGGAACCGGCCCCAGCGCACCCGCCGCCCAGGGATGCAGACGCAGGCCGACCACGTCCATTTCGCCTTTCTGGCGCAACACCAGAGCCCGGCACATGGGACCATAGAGAAAGGCCGCCGGCTGGCGTGTCCAGCCGGAACCGGTCTGTTCGAGCGGCGGGGTTGTGCGGTGCAGGACGATCTCGCAGCACCCGTCCGGCGCAATCGTTTCGGCCTCGCCCGACCCCAGCGCCTGCAGCGACCAGATGCCGGCAAACACCTCCGCCAGCGCGACCGGCGGCGGCAGGAATCGATAGACCGGTTCTGTCATGCACGCCCCCTGTCCGGATCATTCAAGACGGCGGCGAATTCCGGTGTCAATCATGCGCAACCCAACCGGAGAAACCTCATGTCTGTACGCCTGCAAGTCATCGCTCTTGCGCTTGTCCTCGCACCGTCGGCCGCCCTGGCCGAAACGCCCGACCTTGGCTGGATGTCCGGCCATTGGCGCAGCACGGAAGACGGCGTTGTCAGCGAGGAATTCTGGACCGATGCAGCGGGTGGCCTGATGCTCGGCGCCAATCGCACCGTGTCCGATGGCCGCGCCGTCGCCTTCGAACACATGCGCATCTACACGCCGCTTCCCGGCAGCGAGGCCGCGACTGTCTACTGTGCCCAGCCTGGCGGCACTCCCGCCACCTGTTTCGCCCTCGTCTCCTGGGAGGACGGCCGCGCCCAGTTCGAAAACCCCGATCACGACTTCCCCCAGCGTATCACCTATTCGCGGGAGGGAGACCGGCTGACCGCAACCATCTCGGACATGGCGGACACGCAGGTGATGCAGTTCGGCTGGGATGCGGTCACCGACTAGAACATTTTCGATGCTCCGGTCTTTTGTGATCGCATTTTCAAACCGCGAAACCGGTACCCACTTTCGCTGAGAACGCTACTGCTTCATCGCCATCAGGATACCGTCGCCCACGGCCGTGAAGGCGCTGTGCACACGGGCATCATCGCGCACCTTGTCCGCCAGCGCCTTCAGCGCGGCCGTGTCGGCATCGGCGGCGACACGGCCGGGGTCGGCGACATCGCCATTCCAGAGCATGTTGTCGAACAGGATCAGCCCGCCCGGCCGCAAAAGGTCGAGACCGGCTTCGTAGTAGGCGTCATAGCCGGTCTTGTCGGCGTCGATGAAGAACATATCGGCACGGCCGCCGATCTCGTCCTTCAGGGTATCGAGCGTGTCGCGGGCCTCGCCGATCCGCAGGTCGATGACATCGCCCACGCCAGCCGCCTCGAAATAGCGGCGCGCGGGAGCGGTGTACTCCTCAGAATTGTCGCAACCATAGAGGCGCGCGTCCGCGCCGTGCCGCTCCTTCATCACCAGCGCGGTCGCCAGCGCCGAATAGCCGGTGAACACACCGACCTCGACCGCAATCTTCGCATCCGTCAGCCGCGCACACATCTGCATGAAAGCGCCCTGCTCGGGCGAGATCTGCATGCGCGAAATATCGCCCATCGCACCGGTGTCCCGGCGGCACCGGGCCAGCACGTCATGTTCGGGCGGATTGGCGGCCCGGACATAGGCCGCCAGTGTTTCATCGAGACCGATCGAACCGGACATGGGCGTCTCCTGTTTGCTTGTCGCAACAGTTAGGAAGCTCGTCCGGTTCCGGCCAGCCCGTCAGTCACCCGCGAAATAGTGAAGCGACACATTCCGGTGCAGATCGCCGGCGACTTCCATGCCGCCAGTGAAGCCCGGTCCGGAGGCCGGGTCCTCGAAGGCATCGGGATGCAGCATGCCGGACACCAGCACGGATCCGATCACATCATCCTCGGCCCGCAGTTCGAACCGGCCCCGCTCGACCACATAGCTGTCTGCGCGGACCCGGCGGGCATCGACCGCGTATTCCTGGCCCAGCTCGTTGACCGCCGTCTCGCCATCGACCGGCCAGAACTCCAGCCAGACCGGCGCCTCATCGGCCGGCTCGCCGGCAACCTCGAACGCGTCGAACATCATGCTGTCACCGACAAACATGTGGTGCAGACGCCAGTCACCGAAGATGCGGTTTTCGTCCGCCATGTAATAGCCGAAGGCATCGAACCCGGCCTCGTGCACGAAAAGCTCGGCCGCTGCGCCGGCTTCCGCGGCTGTCTCATCGGCCGGTTCGGCCGTCTGCGACGGTCCGCACGCCACCACCAGGCACAGCCCGGCCAGACCGAAACTACGTGTAATCGTGCTGCGCATGGCGCTCCCCCTCAGGATTGGCAGGCGCAAACTCTGCCACCGGCCAGGGCGGCCGCAAAGCACAAACAGGCCTATTCGGCCGCGTTTTCGACCCGCTCGGCAGCCAGGTATTCATGCGTGCGCATTTCCATCAGGCGCGAGGCCGTACGCTCGAACTCGAACGCCCCGTCGCCGGACGGGTAGAGATCGTCCGGCTCGGCATCAGCACTCATCACCAGCTTGGTCCGCGCCTCGTAGAGCGCGTCGATCAGCGTCACGAAGCGCTTGGCCTCATTACGCTTGTCCGGAGAGAGCTTCGGAACGCGGTCGAGCAGCACAGTGTGAAACCGGCCTGCAATGGCAAGATAGTCGCCTGCGCCGAGCGGCCGCGCGCACAGCTCGGGGAAGGTGAAGCGGGCCACGCCGGCCACCTCGCGCTCGACCACCAGTTCGCGTCCCTGCACGTCCAGCGTACAGCGTTGCGGCGTCGCCCCGGAGGTCAGCCGCTCCCAGGCCAGATCCATGGCGTGGTCGGCATCGGCACCCAGCGGGCAGTAATAGACCGGCGCGGCCTCAAGCTGGCGCAGCCGGTGATCGACACCGCCATCCAGCTCCATCACATCGAGCCGGTCCTTCAACAGGTCGATGAAGGGCAGGAAGAGCTGGCGGTTGATACCGTCGCGATAGAGATCGTCGGGATGCCGGTTCGAGGTCGCCACGATCACCACGCCTTCGGCGAACAGGCGTTCGAACAGCCGGCCCAGGATCATCGCATCGGCGATATCGGTGACATGGAACTCGTCAAAGGCCAGAAGACGCGCCTCGCTCGCCAGGCTGCGCGCCACCGGCGGGATCGGGTCCTCGCCCGCGCCTTTCACATATTCCGGCTGACGGCGGCGGTCGGCCTTCGACAGGCTGCGCCAGCGATTGATGCGGGCATGGGCGCCCTGCATGAATTCGTGAAAGTGCACCCGGCGCCGCGACGCGACCGGCGCAGTCTCGATGAAGAGATCCATCAGCATCGACTTGCCGCGCCCGACACCGCCCCAGAGATAGAGCCCCCTGGGGGCCGGCTTGGTCTTGCCGAACAGGGTTTTCGCCCCCGGCTTCCAGCCCTCGAGCCGGCCCGACAGCTCGCTCAGCGCCGCTGCTGCCCGCTCCTGGTCAGGATCGGGGTTGAGGCTGCCCGCGTCCACACGCTGGCGCCAGAGATCGAGCGGCGTTTTCATGATGCCAAGGCTTGGGTGCTGCGACCGCGAAGGTCAATGGGCAAGGCTCAGCCCGCGGGCCAGAGCTGCACCAGCGCCAGCAGGCCCAGCACCAGCGTCACCGCAATCGCTGCCCACAGCCAGGCCGGGCGTTCAACCTCACGCATGGATCGCCTCCAGGGCCTGGCGCATCTTGTCGGGCAGACTGACCGGGCGGCGGGTCTCGCGATCGACATAGACGTGGACGAAATGCCCCTGGGCTGCCGGTTCGTCCTCGCCTTCCCGGAACAGGCCGATCTGGTAGGTCACCGAGGAATTGCCGATCCGGGCCACGCGCACGGCGGCCTCCACCGTCTCCGGATAGGCCAGCGCCGCGAAATAGTTGCAGCCCGTCTCGACGACGAGGCCGATAACGCTGCCACCATGGATATCCAGGCCGGCTTCCTCGATCAGGAAACAGTTCACCGCTGTGTCGAAGAAGCCGTAATAGGCCGCATTGTTGACGTGGCCATAGATGTCATTGTCGGCCCAGCGCGTCGGGATCGGCCGGACGCGCGGATAGGCCTTGCGGGCGCGTTTCTCGATCACAGCACAGCCTCGTAGCAGGCACGGGCGGCATCGAGCGTCATCTCGCGCGGATTATTGACCAGCAGACGCTGCACCTTCATCGCATCCTCGGCGAGGCGCGGCAGATCATTGTGACTGACGCCGACCTGGCTCAGCCGCGTCTCGATCTTCACGGCGTCCGCGATGCGCTCCATCTCCTCGACGAGGGCCACCGCGCCGGGATTCTTCAGCCCGATATGCGCCGACATCTCGGCATAGAGCGGATCGGCGATATCGGCATTGTAGCGCAGCACCGGCGGCAGCATCAGCGAGTTGGAAAGCCCGTGCGGTACGTGGAAAATCCCGCCCAGCGGATAGGCCAGCGCGTGCACCGCGCCCACGGGCGCATTGGCAAAGGCCTGCCCGGCCAGCAGGGCACCCAGCAGCATGTCCTCGCGGGCCTGCGTATCCTGGCCGTCCGTACAGGCGCGCTCGATCGCGCCGTGCAGCTTTTTCAGACCGGCGAGGGCCAGCGCGTCGGAAATCGGGTTCTTCTCGATCTTCGAGGTATAGGCCTCGATACAGTGGACCATGGCGTCGATACCGGTCGCGGCCGTCACGGCCCGCGGTAGGCCATAGGTCAGCGCGGCATCCAGAACGGCCAGATCGGCGTAGAGCGCCGGATCGTTGACGCCCATCTTCGACGTCTCGCCCACCGTCACCACCGAGATCGGCGTCACTTCCGAACCCGTACCCGCAGTCGTCGGGATCAGGATCAGCGGCAGACGGCTGCCGCGCACCTTGTTGACGCCATACATGTCGGCCAGGGGCTGGTCCGTGCCCAGCAGTAGCGCAACCAGCTTGGCGGTATCCATCGACGATCCGCCGCCGAAACCGATCACCAGTTCCGCACCGAATTCGCGCGCCGCATTAACCGTGGCGAGAACCCGGTCTTCCGGCGGGTCGGCGACGACGCTGTCGTCAATCGCGACCGTGAGGCCCGCCTCTTCCAGTCCCGCGACCGCCGTATCAAGCAGTCCGAGATTACGTACGCCCTTGTCGGTAACCAGGAAAATCCGCTTTCGCGCACCGATGAGCGGCGCCGCGATACCGGCCAGACGGCCAGCCGAGCCCGGGCCCGAATGAATGTGCGGAACGGTGCGAAAATCGAAGGACGCCATGGCTGGCAACTCCCAGTTACAGTTAACGGTATGCTGCAGTCGCTCACATGGTCGATCTTCAGCCCGCGCTTGGCAAGGCCGGATGGCGGCTCTTGCCCGCAACACCCTGTTTTCGCGAAACCTTGATTATCTCTTCGAAGAAACGGTGTGGGCCTTTCCGTTCCATCCGGCGCGGCTAATTTTGAAATACTGGAGACACGCGAACCGCGTTCGTAACCTCCAGACTTGAGAACAATAATATGTGTATGGGTGTAGTAGTATGACGATCAGGGTGAACCTGATTGAGAACGGGCGTTTCGCGGAAATCCTGTCCGACGGGCATGTGACGCGGCGCGAGGCCGGCTGGGCAACGGAACGGGTGCGTGAAATGGTCGAGGCTGGCGAAGTCGCCGCCATCCTCGCCGACAGCACCGACACCGAACGCCAGGTCTCTCCCCTTCTCTCCGGCGAATTGATCGAGGGTTTCCTGCTGGCCATCGGCACGAGCGTGCCGGTTGCCTATGTGCGGCCGACCCGCTGGACAGAGACCTATTTCGCGCGTGTGCGCGATCATGTCGGCGAACTTCCGGACTCGGCAGGCTATTTCACAGGACGCGCAGAAGCGCTGGACTGGCTGCGGGCACAGAGCTGCGCGGACGCCTGTTAGAGCGCCCGCGCAAACCCGATCAGCCGATCAGTTCATCGTCGGAATAACGAAAGCCTGATCACCGATATCGCCGGTGGGCCAGCGCTGGGTCACCGTCTTGATCTTGGTGAAGAAGCGGATGCCGTCCGTGCCGTACTGATTGGTATCGGTGAAGGCCGAACGCTTCCAGCCGCCGAAGGAGTGGTAGGCGACCGGCACCGGGATCGGCACATTGATGCCCACCATGCCGACCTGCACCTTCTTGGCAAACTCGCGCGCGGCCAGACCGTTACGGGTGAAGATCGCCACGCCATTGCCGTACTGGTGTTCCGACGGCAGGTGTGCGGCCTCGTCCAGGCTGTCGGCACGCACGACCTGCAGCACCGGCCCGAAGATCTCTTCCTGGTAGGACGTCATCGACGGCTTCACATGGTCGAACAGGCTCGGCCCGATGAAGAAGCCCTTCTCGTGGCCCTGCAGTTCGAAACCGCGGCCATCGAGCAGCAGCTCGGCGCCCTCGTCGACACCCGTCTGGATCCATTTCTCGATCGAGGCGCGGTGGGCCGAGGAGACGACCGGGCCGTAATGTGCATCCCCATCCGTCGACACGCCCACGCGAAGCTTGGCGGCCTCTTCCCTGATACGCGCGACAAATTCGTCGGCCGTGTCCTTACCGACCGGCACGGCAACCGGCAGCGCCATGCAGCGTTCGCCGGCCGAACCGAAAGCGGCACCGAGGAAGTCGGTGACGACCTGGTCCATGTCGGCGTCGGGCATGATGATGCCGTGGTTCTTGGCTCCGCCCATCGCCTGGAAGCGCTTGCCCTGCTCGGCACAGGTGCGGGCGATGTAGTGAGCGATGTTCGACGAGCCGACGAAGGACACCGCCTTGATGTCGTCATTGTGCAGCAGCGCGTCGACCGCGCTCTTGTCGCCATGGACGACCTGCAGCACGCCCTCGGGCAGGCCGGCCTCGATCATCAGCTCGGCCAGGCGCACCGGCACGGACGGGTCTTTCTCGGACGGTTTCAGGATCATGGCATTGCCGGTGGCCAGCGCCATGCCCATGAACCACATCGGGATCATGGCCGGGAAGTTGAACGGCGAGATGCCGGCAACCACGCCCAGCGGCTGGCGCATGGAATAGACATCAATCCCCGTACCGGCGCTCTCGGTGTATTCGCCCTTCATCAGGTGCGGCACGCCGCAGGCGAACTCGATCACTTCCAGGCCGCGGATCAGGTCGCCCTTGGCGTCCGCGATCACCTTGCCATGCTCGGAAGAGAGGAGATGGGCCAGCTCGTCCATCTCCGCCTCGACCAGCGACTTGTAGGTCATCAGCACGCGGGCGCGGCGCTGCGGGTTCATCGCGGCCCACTCGATCTGGGCGGCCTTGGCGGTCTCGACAGCCTTCGCGACCTCGCCGGGGGTGGCAAACTGGACGCGTGCCTGCACCTCGCCCGTATTCGGATTGAACACGTCGCCGAACTGGCCGGACGACCCCCTGAAGGTCTTGCCGTCGATGAAGTGGTGGATTTCGCGCGTCATGATCTCACTCCCGATGGATGGATGCCGGGCGGTCTGCCGCCGTCCGTTCTGGCGCTGACTTAGTATGTGCAGGCGGGCGTGTCGAGGCAGGCACGTGCCGACGGCTGCGTGCGCACAGGCTGGTTGCGTTTCACGTCCGGTTTTCTAATCTGCGCGGCGACGCGCAAGCCACGCGGAATCAACCTTAGGGGATACGTATCATGACAGAACCGAGCACCCGGTCCTGGCGGTCACTGATGACCTCCACCGCCTCTGCTGTAGCACTCGCCACCGCCTGCGCGGCAATGGCGGTCGTCCCGGCCAGCGCCCTCCCCTACCGCGACGATGTCGGCGACGAAGGCTCGCAGGACTTCGCTATCGGCTGGGACGGGGTGGTCCAGATCTATCTCTGGGACCAGAGCTCGGGCTCGGTCTTTTTCAATTGCACCGGCTCGCTGGTGAATGCGCGCACCGTGCTGACGGCCGCCCACTGCTTCAACGACCTGAGTTCGGAAGCCTACGGGTTTGGCGGCAGCTATGTGCCGATCGTCGCCTACGGACCGGACACGTTTGACGCCCTGAACAACTGGCTCGGCACCGGTTCGCAGTTCATCGACAATCTCAACGGCCTGACCTTCGCCGTCGATACGATCATTCATCCGGACGGTGCGGTCGACGGGTTGGGCTTCCCCGCATCCGACGTCGCGATGCTGGCCCTGCTGGACCCGCTCTACACCCTGCCGACCTATGGCATGCTGTTCAGCCCGATTCCCAACGACGTCATGGAGGACGGCGTGCTGGTCAACCAGATCGGCTACGGCACCTTCCACCCCGGCTCCACCGACGCGGGCAGCATCAATGGCAAGCGCCGCGCCGGCGAGAACATGCTCGGCCTGCTCGCCTCGCAGAGCGACTTCATCCAGGCCCTTGCCCAGAACCAGAATGCGGGCACCCCCTCCGCCGCCGGCAATCAACTCCTCTACTGGACCGATTTCGACCTGCCCGGCCGCACCGGCGAATGCACGCGCGGCCCCGATCCGGTCTTGAACTATGGCGGCTCCATCACCTGTACCGACTGGGACGGCTTCTCCGGCGTGCTCCTGGACGATGACAGCCTCCTCCTGCCCGGCCCGAGCATCGACTATTTCCCCGGCGGCGCGCTCGACAATGAAGTCGGCACAGGCGGCGGCGATTCCGGCGGCCCGCTGATGGCGATGAACATCTTCGGCAATCCGCTGATCCTGGGCGTGCTGTCCGGCGGCTTCCTGCCCGGCTTCGTCACGGCTTCAGGCCAGACCTATGGCGATGTGAGCTATTACAATCCGCTGTTCTCGGTGCATGACTTCATTTCCGGGAACAATCCCTACAAATACGTCTCGGCGGTCAGCGGGAACGGCGTGTGGAGCGATCCGGGCCACTGGGTCCAGACGCTCGACCCGAATTATTTCGTCTATCGCGACGGCGAGATCGTCAACGGCCTGCCCGGCACGCCGGAAGAAGGCGTCGATGGCACCCGGCCGATCTGGGGCGAGGTCATCGACACGGATATCGGCGAATATGACGGCGATGATGACGCCGCCGGCACGGGCATGCCGGAAAACTGGAGCTTCCTGGACATGATGGCCAGCGGACGCGTCGCCGACGCGTTCAACATGCTCGGCTGGCGGGACGCCAACGGCAATCCTTTCAATGCCAGGATCAATGCCAACGGTCCGCTGACGGGCCCGGGCTCGACCGGCTTCGTGCCGGACAATTTCTACGGCGTCATCGGCACGGAGTTCGACAATCCGGCCCAGTTCTTCGAGGTCACGCTCGACGCGGCAGGCACTACGACGCTCGACATGAATGTCGAGATCGACAAGCTGACCATCCGCGGCAGCAATGCGGCGCTGGACATCGCCGACGGCTACCAGATGTTCTCGCTGATCAATACCGAGGTCTTTGCCGGCGGACTGAATGTCGACGGTCACCTCCTGTCGCGCGAGCTTGTCCTGTGGGGCGGCCAGCTGACGGGCTCCGGCCTGGTCACCCTGTTCGAGCCGAACCTGCTGCAGGGCAATCTCACCTTCCAGCGCGGCACGCTGTTCAACATCGCCGGCACCATCAATCCGGGCACGGTCGGCGACACCGGCACGCTCAGCATTGCCGGTGACTATGTACAGTCCTCAGCGGGCCTGCTGGTGATCGAGTACGATGCCAACAATACCGACCTGCTGCGGGTCAGCGGCGACGCCTCGCTCGCCGGCGGTCTCGGCTTCGTCCCCCTGGGCGGCGCCCTGCCCCGCTACGGCGATGGCGGCACCTTCCTGTCGGTGAACGGCCTCACAATCGGTGCGTTCCAGGCCATCGACCTGCCCGGCGTGCTGCGTCCGATCGTGACCTATTCCAACGGCCAGGCCAGCTTCTCGCTCGAGGCCCAGGAATTCTTCACCCAGACCACTTTCACCAACCACTTCCAGGCCAATCTGGCGGCAGCGCTCGATGATGCCCGCGACACGGATTACGACGCGCTGGCCGACCTTTACGGCCCGCTCGACCTGCTCGGCGGCAATACTCTGAACAACGCCTTCGACTCGCTGGCGCCCTATGAAGCGGTGATGTTCGACCGCACCGCCCGCACCCATGTCGGCGCGCTGAATTCGGCCCTGATGGGCCAGCTGGGCGGCCAGTTCGGCGGTAGCGCCGGCGAGCTGAACACTGCCCTCAACGCAGCCGAGCGCCAGATCAACGGCTTTGCCGACACGCAGTCGCTCGGCGGCGCCAAGTCGCTCTTCCGGCGCGTGCTGGGCGTCGGGGAAGGCAGCGCGGACCGCGAAAGCGGGGTTCGCTTCTTCGGCGATATCGGCCTGCTGCACGGCAGCTCGCAACTCATCTATGGCACCGGCGAAGCCGATCTCAACGGCCATTTCACCCTGCTTGGTATGGAAGCTGTGCTGGGTTCGGGCTGGTCGGCCGGTCTGGCCCTGGGCCTGGCGAACAGCGAGTCGGACGCCCCCGACACGCTCGGCCGGATCCGGACGGATGCCGAGACGGCACAACTCTCCGCCTTCGCCAGCTATCGCGGCGAGCGCATCTCGTTCACCGGCTTCCTGAACACCGCCGAGATCGAGAATGATGCCATCCGCTCCGTCAATCTGGGCGGCATGGGCACCGGTTCAACGGCACAGCATGATGCCAGCAGCACCGGTGGCGGCATCACGTTCGAGTATGACCTCTCCGGCGCGGATGCCGATATGCGGATCATCCCGACGGCCAGCCTGGAGTACGCGTCCTTCGACTTCGACGCCTTCACCACCCAGGCCGGCGCCGCCAGCCTCAATGTCGCGGCCCGCGATACCGACAGCCTGATCGCCCGTCTCGGAACGGCCTTCGTCCTGAGTGCCTCGAACTGGCGGCCCATCGCCTATCTCGGCGTGGCCCAGGAACTGGGTGATGGCAGCGAGTACTACAGCGCCGCCTTCACCGGCGCGCCGTCGGTCAACTTCGGAACCGCCGGCGATATTTCGTTGGACACGTTCTGGATCGAGGCGAGCTTCGGCGTCGAGCACGCCTTCGACAATGGCTCGACGCTCTCTCTCGCCTACCGGACCGAGATGAATCGCGACTATCTGGACGTTCAGGGCGCGACACTCTCCTACTCCATGCCGTTCTGATCCCGGTCAGACGGCCAGAAACACCCCCGGCCTTCCCTCGAAGGCCGGGGGTTTTTTGCGCCGGGATATCCGTGTCCGGAAAGGGCGCCGTGGCGCCTGCCCCGATCCGCCTCAGGAGGCTTCCATCAGCGCGGCCGCTGCAGCGGCCTCGTCATCGGTACCCGTCAGTTCGGGGCGGCCGTGGCAGCATTCGTCGACGAAGTAGCGCACCAGACGGCGCGTGCCTTCCGGGTTCAGCGAGTAGAGCATGAAGCGCGAGCGGCGCTCGGCCTTGATCAGGCCCGCGCGTTCCAGCGTTTGCAGGTGGCCGGTCATCGTCGAGGGCGGGATGTCGAAGCCATGCGCCAGTTCGCCCGCAGACGCGCGCTGCGGCGCCTGGTCACACAGGGTGCGGAACAGGGCCAGGCGGACGGGATGAGACAGGGCGGCAAAGCCGGAAACAGCGTCACGAGCGGTCATGAGGACCGGGTTAGCCCGCGTCCGTGACCGCTGCATTCAGGTTCGGTGAAAGTTTTGCGACAACGCATATCAACGTCCGGGCGAATTTTCCCCGCCCGGAACGCCGTTTGTTTCGCCTGTCAGCGTGCGGGGCGCGGACGCAGGATCCGGTCGAACAGACCGGCCAGCGGGAAGCGGCTCACACCGCGGGCGCGCCGGCGGGGCTGACCTGCTTCCGACAGGGTTTTCATCGTGCGGGCCGCGTCGACCGGCATGGCCTTGCGGAACACGGCTGCATCGCCGCAGCGGCGCTCCTGCAGCACCCAGGCCTCGTCCATCGCCAGCGCGTCGGCGAGCCGCGCGCCGGCACCGCGATCAGCCCCGACAAGAACCAGCACACCGCCCTGGCGCATCGAGGAAGACACGTGACGCCAGTTGGCCGCCATGGCCGGGAAACCGGTCTCGGCACCGAAAATGGCGACATCGATCGGGCGTTCCCCGGCATCCGTGCGCGCCGCCAGCCCGCCGCGCAGGGCGTCAGCGGAGATACCCCGGCGTTCGCAGACCGCCTGCAGGGACTCGATGGCAACAACCGGTGCCACGATCTCGTGCCGCGCACCGCGCTGCAAACAAACCGCACCCAGATCGCTTGCACCGATCTGGATCGTCCGGTCGCCCGGCTTGACCACCATGGCGAGATAATCGGCCGTCACATCGTCCTGGATGCGGGCGCGGCGCGTGCCCAGCTTACGCATCTTGCCGGCCGGCAGGGTCAGGGTTGCGGTCATGGCGTGTCCCGTTCGTGAACAAGGGGTTAATCCCTGCCAACCCCGTCGCAAACGCCGGGCCAATTCGTAAACTGCGCGTTAACCCTTTGGGATGTGAACGGCATTTTCCATTGCGCCGGATCGCGTTCGGCGCTTTCGTGAGATCATGGATTCCAGCCCCGACTCTCCGCTTCCTGAAGATGCCCGCCATGTCGTCGACGCGCTGATCGAGGAGCGGGCGCCGCGTCTCATCGGCACGCCGCTCTGGCCGGTCATCAAATCGATCGGCTATCCACTCCTGGGTTACCGGCGCGCCGTCTACATGGCCGATGCCATCGCCGACCTCTCCGGCAGTGACTGCCTCGACTGGGCGTCGGACTATCTCGATCTGGATGTGCACACAGATGGTCTCGACCATGTTCCTGCCGAAGGCGCCTGCGTGGTCGTGGCCAACCACCCCGGCGGGATCGCCGACGGTATTGCCCTGTGGGACGCGCTGAAGGCCCGCCGTCCCGACATGCTCTATTTCGCCAATCGCGATGCGCTGCGGGTCTGCCCCGGTCTGGAAGAGCGCATCATTCCGGTGGAATGGCGCGACACACAGCGTTCGCGCATGCAGAGCCGCGATGTGCTGCGCCGGGCGATGGAGGCCTTCAAGGATGGCCGCTGCATCGTGATCTTCCCCTCCGGCCGCATGTCGGAATGGAGCTGGGCGAAGTGGCGGCTGATGGAAAAGCCTTGGCATCCCACCGCGATCAGCCTCGCCCGCAAGTTCAACGCCCCCGTGGTGCCGCTGGCCGTGCGCCAGCGCATGCCGGTGCTCTACTACGCCCTGGCGCAGGTGAATGAGGAGCTCAAGGACATGACTGTCTTCCAGGGCCTGATCGACAAGCGGCGCGCGAAGTATCGCCTGCAATTCGGCCGGCCGATCACCGTCGGCAAGGATGACGGTACGGATGCCCAGGTGACCCAGATGTTCCGGGGAATCTGCGAGCAGATGGCGTGGCGCTCATAGGCGCAGAATACCGAAACACGACTTTTGATTGTATTTGTGTTAGCCTGCCCGCTCCTGTTTTGAGAGCGGAAGCAGCAACGCCGGGCCAGCGGCGCACCCGGGGAGGATTGGCCGCCCCGGCTGTGGCGACAGCCTCGCTCTCAAACCGGAGGTGGTGATATGTGGATTTTTCCGCTTTTCGTCACCCTGGACATGAAAAAGACCCGGACCTGCTGGCAAGTACGGCTCCGGGTCTTGATCATGCTCTAGGAAACAGGGGCGAGCCGAAAGGCTCGTCCCTACTCCGGTATTATAGTGCGCCACCCCGAAAATGCCAGAGCATCCGCCTAATCGCCCGATAACCGGTCGAACCGGTTGATCACCGTATAGTTCGAGCCTTCCGAGACGGCGTAGACGATGTCCGCCCAACCATCGGCATTGAGATCGCCGACACCGAGATTATAGCTGTTGACGGGATCGGCCCCGATCTCGATCGTCTCGAACCCGTCCGGCCGGTTGAGATAGACCCGGTTGGCCACGCTCGAATTGGCAATGGCGATGTCGAGACGGCCGTCATGGTCGAAATCGGCGGTGTCGAGGCCGAACACGATATCGCTGTCCGTGCCGAACCGCCGGACCGTGCCGAAACCGCCCATGCCGTCATTCTCGAAGATCACGCTCTGCGCTTCCATGCCGCCCGCGAGAATATCGGCATGCCCGTCGCCATTGATGTCCGCCACGGCGATCGCCCGGATTTCCATCTCCAGCGCCGCGCCCAGCATGTCCGGCTCGGTAAAGCCGCCGCCGGGCCGGCCGCGATAAACCGGCACGCCCTCGCCACCGCGGTTGGAGAAGACGAGGTCGGCATGGCCGTCACCATCAAGATCGGCGATCGCGGCCTGGATGGTCTGGTATTCGCCGGGCAGTTCGACCGGATCGGCAAAGCCGCCGGTACCGTCATTGAGGAAGTAGCGATTGGCCTCGCCGCGCTGCACCAGGACGAGATCGCTGTCGCCATCACCATCCAGATCGGCGGCGGCGATGCTGCGCGCCTGGGCGACGGGACCGATCTCGCGCGCCTCGTCGAAATTGCCCTCACCGTCATTGAAGAGCAGGAGGACCGGCAGGAGATCGCGCGCAATCGCCGCGTCCAGATCGCCATCGCCGTCCAGATCGGCCAGCGCCGCTTCATAGCCGGTCGCCCGATCCGGCCCGGCATCGCGGGCCGAGCGGAAGAAACCCATGCCGTTATTGAGGAAAACCTCGTCCTGCTGGATCCAGTGACGGCCATTGACGGCAAACCCGTCCAGATCGCCATCCCCGTCCAGATCCCCCAGATTGACCGAGGCTGTCAGGGCCGTTTCGGCACCGAAATAGTTGTAAGGATGGATCCAGAAACCGTCGTCCTGGGCCTGGGCCTGAAAGCCCAGCATTGCCGCCAGGCCTGCCGCCATCAGGGTTCGTTTCATGAGTTCAGTCCTCCCTCGTATTCGCTGAACGCTAGAGGGGCGAACCGCCAGCCGCCAGTTACAGTTCGGACGGAATACAAGAAACCCCGCCGGCAGGACCGGCGGGGTTGTTCCTTGCAGCGATGCGGAAGCGGTCAGCCTTCGCGTTCGGCCATCATCTTCTTGATCTCGCCGATCGCCTTGGCCGGGTTGAGACCCTTCGGGCAGACCTGGGCGCAGTTCATGATGGTGTGGCAGCGATAGAGCTTGAACGGATCATTGAGATCGTCCAGGCGCTCGCCCTTGGCTTCGTCGCGGCTGTCGGCCAGCCAGCGATAGGCCTGCAGCAGGGCGGCCGGGCCGTAATACTTGTCGCCATTCCACCAGTAGGACGGGCAGGCCGTGGAGCACGAGGCGCACATGATGCACTCATAAAGCCCGTCCAGCTGTTCGCGGTCTTCGGGGCTCTGCTGCCATTCCTTTTCCGGCGCCGGCGTATCGGTCTTCAGATAGGGCTTGATGGCGGCGTGCTGGGCGTAGAAATCGGTGAGGTCGGGCACCAGGTCGCGCACCACCGGCTGGTGCGGCAGCGGCGAGATGGTGATCGTGCCGTTATACTCATCGATGCCCGAGGTACAGGCGATGGTGTTGCGCCCGCCGATATTCATCGAGCAGGAGCCGCACACGCCCTCGCGGCAGGACCGGCGGAAGGCCAGCGTCGAGTCGACATTGTTCTTGATCCAGATCAGCGCATCGAGAACCATCGGCCCGCAATCATCCATGTCCACCTTGTAGGTGTCCCAGGTGGGATTGCCGCCCGCTTCCGGATCATAGCGGTAGATGCGGAAGGTGCGCGTATTCCTGGCGCCATCCGGTGCCGCGTGGGTCTTGCCCTTCTTGGGCTGAGAACCGCGGGGAAGTGTCAGCTGAACCATTTAGCCCTCTGTGTACATTTTGAGGGTAGTATTACCCTCCATCCGCACGTTAAGGAGATCATTCGGTGTCAAACGAATGAGCAAAGTCTCTAGTGCATCGATTAATTCGTCGCCTACTGAATAGGCAGAAAAGAAAACTGTCGCGTCTCTCAGCGAGATGGCCTGTCGAGCGATTTTACGCACCGAGCCGTCAGCAGTGGGGCGATACGCCCCCCTAGGGTGACGTACTGCATACCTTTCATAGTGCGCCTTATCCGTATTGTATGCCTGCAGAATTTCCGTCCACAAATTCTGCTTTTTCGCCTTCCCTATGTAAATGATCTCTAGCTCAGAATTGTAAAATGAGTACACGCCGCTCGCCGACTCTAGAACACGCCTCAGTCTTTTATTGCCATCATCACTTTGGTCTATAATGCTTCGAGCTGAACTCGAACAATCACTTACGGGGTAAAACTCAACTATCGGCCGGATCGAACTAGCTAGTTGGTTGGCACCTGAAGCCTTCGCGTTCTTCAAAAGTGTTGCCACCGTTTTTTCGCTAAGGTTCTGACTCCACAAAGTACTGATACGAGACCCCGCCACACCAAGGTATTTCGCAACGTCGCTCTGGCCATTCAAACCGACCTTGATCGCAAGCGATTCAAAAACTTTGCGGGCCAACATTGTTGCTCTCCAAGCCGCTCAACCGACTCTCGCTAGTACACCCGCGCTTTGGGTTCGATATACGCGATGTCGTTGGACATCGTGTAGGTGTGCACCGGGCGGTAGTCGATCTTCACATTGCCCTTGTCGTCGCACCAGGCGAGCGTGTGCTTCATCCAGGTCTCGTCATTGCGGTCCGGGAAGTCCTCGCGGGCATGGGCGCCGCGGCTTTCCTCGCGATTGGCCGCCCCGTTCACCGTCACCGCGGCCTGGCTGACCAGATTGTCCAGCTCCAGGGTTTCCATCAGATCCGTATTCCAGATCATGGTGCGGTCGGTGACCGAGATGTCCGGCAGGCCGGTATAGACCTGCTTGATCGCCTCGACGCCTTCATTGAGAACCTCGCCGGTGCGGAACACCGCGCAGTTGTTCTGCATGGCCCGCTGCATCTCGAGGCGCAGCTTGGCGGTCGGCGTGCCGCCCTTGGCGTTGCGGTACTTGTCCAGCCGGTCCAGCGAGATCTGGCCGTCCGTGGCCTTCAGCTCCGGCTGGCTTGCGCCCGCCGTTACCGTCTCGCCGACGCGCAGGCCGGCAGCGCGGCCGAACACCACGAGGTCGATCAGCGAGTTCGAGCCCAGGCGGTTGGCGCCGTGCACCGACACGCAGGCCGCTTCGCCGACAGCCATCAGGCCCGGCACGACCGCATCGGGATCGTCGCCTACCTTGGTGAGGACCTCGCCGTGATAATTGGTCGGGATGCCGCCCATATTGTAGTGCACGGTCGGCAGCACCGGGATCGGCTCCTTGGTCACATCGACACCGGCAAAGATGCGCGCGCTTTCGGAAATGCCCGGCAGGCGCTCGTGCAGGATGTCCGGATCGAGGTGATCCAGATGCAGGTGGATGTGATCCTTGCCGGCACCGACACCGCGGCCTTCGCGGATTTCCATCGTCATCGAGCGCGAGACGACATCGCGGGAGGCCAGGTCTTTCGCGGAGGGCGCATAGCGCTCCATGAAGCGCTCGCCTTCCGAATTGGTCAGATAGCCGCCCTCGCCGCGGGCGCCCTCGGTGATCAGGCAGCCGGCGCCATAAATGCCGGTCGGGTGGAATTGCACGAATTCCATGTCCTGCAGCGGCAGGCCGGCGCGCAGCACCATGGCATTGCCGTCGCCCGTGCAAGTGTGTGCGGACGTGGCGGAGAAATAGGCGCGGCCATAGCCGCCCGTTGCCAGGATCACGGTCTGGGCGCGGAAACGGTGCAGCGTGCCATCGTCCAGCTTCCAGGCGGTGATGCCGCGGCAGGCGCCCTCATCGTCCATGATCAGGTCGAGGGCGAAATACTCGATGAAGAATTCCGTCTCGTTGCGCACGGACTGGCCGTACAGCGTGTGCAGGATGGCGTGACCGGTGCGGTCGGCGGCGGCGCAGGTGCGCTGCACCGGGCCTTCGCCGTAATTGCGGGTCATGCCGCCGAAGGCACGCTGATAGATCTTGCCGTCCTCGGTGCGCGAGAAGGGCACGCCCCAGTGTTCCAGCTCGTACACGGCTTCCGGCGCATTGCGGCACAGATATTCGATCGAGTCCTGGTCGCCCAGCCAGTCCGACCCTTTCACGGTATCGTACATGTGCCAGCGCCAGTCATCCTCGCCCATATTGCCCAGCGAGGCGGAGATGCCGCCCTGCGCCGCGACGGTGTGCGAGCGGGTCGGGAAGACCTTGGTGATGCAGGCAGTCTTCAGACCGGCCTGCGAGGCGCCCAGGGCAGCGCGGAGGCCCGAGCCGCCGGCGCCGACGACCACGACGTCATAGGTGTGATCGATCCAGTTGTATTCGGCCATCGTGTTTCGTGTCCGTTACAGAGCGAGCTTGAGAAGGGCGAAGGCCGTGATCAGCCACAGCCCGGCCGCGATGAAAGTGTTGCCCAGCACCAGCAGCGTCTTGGTGAAGGGCTTGTGGATATAGTCCTCGATCACTTCCAGCATGCCGGTGCGCATGTGGGCGAGACCGGCGGTCAGCGTCAGCAGGGGGACAATGGCGCCGGCCGGCGAGGCCAGGAAGGCGCGCGTGGCCAGCGGGTCCGGCGCGCCGGACATGGCCAGCATCCACACGAAGACCGGCGCCAGGAAGAACAGCGCGATCGCGGTGATACGGTGGGAAATCCAGTGGCTGGCGCCGTGCCCGGATGCGCCGAGACCGCGGACCTTCGAGGCGGGCGTACGATAATCGCTCATGCTCACGCTCCCAGGTTCAGCCAGAGAAGGGCCGTCGGAATGACCGCCGCGACGATGATGAGGTAGGAGCGCAGGTTGGAACCGGCCGGGTCGTAGCCCTTGCCGAAATCCCACACCAGGTGGCGCAGCCCGTTCAGCCAGTGATAGCTGATGCAATAGGTCAGGATAATCAGGCCGAAGCGCGTCACCCAGGCCATCCAGCCCTCGAACAGGAAAGCCACCGCATCCTCGGCCCCGAAAGCCAGCAGGATGATCCAGACGGAAATGGCGACGGCGCCGATATAATTGGCGATCCCGGTTGCGCGGTGGAGAATGGACGACGCCATCGTCGCGTGCCAGCGCCAGACCTGCAGGTGCGGCGACATGGGACGCGGATCAGACCAGTCGGAAGCCATGAGGCAGCCTTTCGATAACTATCCGGATAAGCCGCGTCCGACGCCCCCGTCGAAGCGGTATGTCAGTAATTGTGCAGCACAATAGGCCGCAAAGTGTCAGGGTCAACGCGTGCAGCGCTTACCGCTGACAACATCCAGACATTCCTGCGGGTTGTTCGGAATCATTCTCATCGGAGCACGGTTCCGAACAACCCGTATGCTCCCGCGGTAGCGGCGTTTTTCTTTCCTGATGGATTTCCCTTGGCGTCGGCCTAGATTGGGGCGGGGAAACGAGGAGACGTCCAATGCCAACACCGCAACGTACCGCCGTCGTTACCGGCGCATCGACCGGGATCGGTCATGCCTGCGCGGCCCGGCTCGCCGCAGAGGGCTGGCGGGTCTTCGCCGGCGTGCGCAAGACCGCCGATGCCGAACGGCTGACCGCCGAGCTGGGCGATGCCGTTGTGCCGCTGATCATGGATGTCACCGACACCGCGACCGTAAAGGCCGCCGCAGAGACCGTCCGCACGGCACTGGGCGGCCGCACCCTGGACGGGCTGGTCAACAATGCCGGTATCGCCGTGGCCGGCCCGATGCTCAACGTGCCGCTGGAGGATTTCCAGCAGCAGATGGACGTCAACGTCACCGGCATTGTCCGCGTCACCCAGGCCTTCGGCCCCCTGCTCGGCGTGGATGAAAGCCTGGAAGGCGGGCCGGGCCGCATCGTCATGATGTCCTCGGTCGCCGGCGAAATGGCCGCGCCCTTCCTGGGCCCCTATTCGGCCTCCAAACATGCCGTCGAGGGCCTGTCCAAGGCGCTGCGCCGCGAACTGATGCTGTACGGGATCCAGGTCGTGGTGATCGGCCCGGGCGCGGTGGCGACGCCGATCTGGGCCAAGGCCGAAGAGATCGACGCCGAGCCCTATCGCGAGACCCGCTTCTATGACGCCCTGCTGCGTATTCGCGGCTGGATGGCCAAGAACGGACCGGAGGGTTTCCCGCCGGAAAAGATCGCCGACCGTGTCTTCCGCTCGCTGACTGAGGACAAGCCGCGCCTGCGCTATGCCATCGTGCCCCAGCGGCTGACCAACTGGTCCCTGCCCAAACTCCTGCCCGACCGCCTGGTCGACAACATGGTGGCCAAACGCGTCGGCCTGCAGCGCAAATACCGCTGAGCCGCTGGTCCTCGCCCTTGATGGGCGTGGGGGAGTGGGTGCCTTTCCTAAGACAAGAAACGCGTCGCGTTTCACCCCTTCCGTCCGGCTTTGCCGGCCCTTCGTTGCGTCGGACATGCCCCCGGCATGTCCTTTGGCGCCTCAGTCCCCGTCAAGGGGAAGGACGGTGTGGCAGCATACGCTTGGAGGTGTGCCATCTCTTCACAGCTTTGCTTGCCCCGCGGGAAGGCGCGCGCCATTCTGCGCGCGGTGTCCGCACCCGGCCGGGCACCGACAGGGGAGAGATTGCATGACACATCCGGTCGTTCGAGTGGCGCTGGCCGGCGCCTCCATCCTGGTGATTGCCGCCTGCAATGATGCAGGCTCCCTGACGCCGGAAGCGAATGCCGCCGCAGCGGTCCGCCAGGACGCCGCCACACCGGAAGCGGCACCCGCCGCCGATCCGGCCGCCAGCGAGGCCTTTGCGTCGCTGGTCGAGGATTACGAGGCCTTCCAGCGGGAGAACAGCCTGAGCCGCCGCGCCCGCGACGGCGATCTTGAGGCGATGAGCCGGTGGCCCGACGTGTCCGCGGAACACCAGGCCGAGGAAACCGCCCGCGAAGCGGCCTTCCTGGAACGGCTGGAAGCCATCGACCGTGCCGGTCTGAACCGCAATGACCGCGTCTCCTATGACGTGCTGGACTATTCGCTGCGCTTCAGCGTCGAGCTGGCGCCCTTCAACACCGCCCGCACGCCCTTCCTGAACGATAGCGGCTTCTTCACCGCGCCAACCTATGCCGCCGCGTCGACCCGGCCGCGCAATGCCGAACAGGGCGAGGCTTGGATTGCCCGCCTGCGCAACCTGCCGGACTACTTCCAGGCCAATATCGACTGGATGAACCAGGGTCTGGAAGACGGCTTCACCCAGCCGCGCCTGATCGCCGAGCTGGCCGCCTCGCAGATCGAGGCGCTGGCCGATGCCGATACGCTGTCGGGCATCCTGATCGCCCCGGTCGATGCCCTGCCGGCCGGAATGCCCGAGGCAGAGCGCGACCGCCTGCGCGCCGAGACCGAGGCCGCCATCGCCGAGGCTGCCCTGCCGGCCTATGAAAACCTGCTCGCCTATTTCCGCGACACCTATATCCCGCAGACCCGCGAGAGCCTGGGCATTTCCGAGGTGCCGCAGGGCCGCGAATACTATCAGACCCTGGTGCGCTACCACACAACGCTGGATACCTCGCCGGAGGAGGTCCATCAGCGCGGCCTCAACGAAGTCGCCCGCATCCGCGAGGAGATGGACGCCGTCATTGCCGAGACCGGTTTCGAGGGCACGTTCGCGGAATTCCTGCACTTCCTGCGCACCGACCCGCAATTCTACGCCGAAACGCCGGAAGAATTGCTGATGCACGCCGCCTGGATCGCCAAGCGGGCCGACGACCAGATGCCGCGCTTCTTCGGTCACCTGCCGCGCCTGCCCTATGGCGTGCGCCCCGTGCCGGACACGATGGCACCGACCTATACGACCGGCCGCTACTGGGGCGGCGATCTCGAGAATGGCGTGGCCGGCGGCTATATGGTCAACACCTATGACCTCTCCCAGCGCCCGCTCTACACCCTGCCGGCGCTGACCGTGCACGAAGCCGTGCCGGGCCATCACCACCAGATCTCGATTGCCGCCGAGCTGGAAGACGTGCCGGACTTCCGCCGCAACACCTATATCACCGCCTTCGGCGAGGGCTGGGGCCTGTATACCGAGAACCTGGCCATCGATATGGACCTCTACACCACGCCCTACGAGGATTTCGGCCGGCTGACCTATGAGATGTGGCGCGCCTGCCGGCTCGTGGTCGATACCGGCATCCACTATATGGGCTGGACCCGCGAACAGGCCGAAGCCTGCTTCCTGGAGAACTCCGCCCTTGCCCCGCACAATATCCGCACCGAGGTGCAGCGCTATATCTCCTGGCCGGGCCAGGCTCTCGCTTACAAGTCCGGCGAGCTCCTGATGCGCGATCTGCGCCGCCAGGCCGAGGACCGCCTGGGCGCCGATTTCGACATCCGCGAATTCCACGACGTCCTGCTGCGCGACGGCGCCATGCCGCTCTCCGCGCTGGAAGAAAAAATGCTCGCCTGGATCGAGGACGAGGCGGCCGCGCTGGACGAGGAATAGTTTCGCAAACGCGCGCTTGGCTGCTTTCCCCGGACCTGTTCCGGGGAAAATATGAGGGGATCCGGAAAAATATGAGGCCGTGACCGCCAGGAGAAACGGATGACCAATCTCGCCTTTGCCCTCACCGACTTCCTCGTCGTCATCGGCGTCATCGCCGGCCTCTGGCGCCTGTGGCCGCAGCGGCGGCATGGCGAGGTGCGGATGATCCGGATGGGGCTGGTGCTGATGGCGCTAGCTGCCCTTGTCGGCACGATCCGCTTCGCCTCGGGCGAGGTCGACGGTCCGCTGGCAACAGCACACAGCATCGCCAGCAGCTATGCGGCCGCAGCGGGGCTTCTGCTGATCGCCACCGGTCTCGCCCTCATCGCCTTCCGTGTGCGCCTGCCTGCAGGTGTGACCCGCTATATCCGCATGGGCATTCCCGTTTTCATTGCCTTCCTGCTGATCTTCCCCGGCTCGGATAGCCTCCTCGGCGCCCTGCCCGCCCTCGCCCTTCTGATCGGCCTGGCCGGCTCCGGGGCCTTGCTGACACGGCGCGACTGGCCGGCGGGCCTGGTCTGGCTGGCCGCTTTCGGTCTTCTGGCTTTTGCCTCCCTGGTGATCGGCGGCAGCCGCGAGGCCACCACGCTCGGCCTGGCCAACTGGCACATCTATCACACCCTCCTGGGCGTCTGGGCCGTTCTGACCGGCGAGGGCGCCCGGCGGCTGTTTTCCGGCCACGCCTGAGGCCGCAACCGGTGTCCGGCGGGGCGATTCCGCATAGCCGGGCTTCGCGCATGATTGACGACACCGCTTGACGATCCGGCAGTGCGTGGCCACTTATCCGCCCTTCATGAGCGCCCATGACGACAACCCCGCTGCCTCCGGGGCCGATACACCGCCGACGCGGGAACCGGTCACCGATGAAGGCCTCGACATTCTCACCTTCGGCTGCCGGCTGAATGCGTGGGAAAGCGAGGTCATGCGCAAGCATGCGCGCGAGCAGGGGCTGACCAATACCATCCTGGTGAATACCTGCGCCGTGACCAATGAGGCCGTGCGCCAGGCGCGCCAGCACATCCGCCGGGCCCGGCGTGAAAATCCGGAGGCGAAGATCATCGTCACCGGCTGTGCGGCCCAGGTCGATCCGGACATGTTCGGCCGGATGCCGGAAGTCGACCGTGTGGTCGGCAATGACGACAAGCTGAAAGCGGAAACCTTCGCGCCCGCCAGCCTGCTCGGCGGCACCGAGAAAGTGCGCGTCAACGACATCATGAGCGTCACCGAGACGGCCGGCCATCTCGTGGAGGGCATGGAGGGCCGCGCCCGCGCCTATGTCCAGGTGCAGAACGGCTGCGACCATCGCTGCACTTTCTGCATCATTCCCTATGGCCGCGGCAATTCGCGCTCCGTACCGCTGGGCGAAGTGGTCGACCAGATCAAGACGCTGGTCGATGCGGGCCATTCCGAAGTGGTGCTGACCGGGGTCGACCTCACCTCCTGGGGCGAGGACCTGCCCGGCACCCCGCCGCTTGGACGCCTGGTCCAGGCGATCCTCAAGCATGTCCCCGACCTGCCGCGCCTGCGCCTGTCCTCGATCGACGCGATCGAGATCGACGATGCGCTGTTCGAGGCCGTTACCGGCGAGCCGCGCGTGGCGCCCTATCTGCATCTGTCGCTGCAGGCCGGCGACGACATGATCCTCAAGCGCATGAAGCGGCGCCATCTGCGCGGCGACGCGATTGCGCTGTGCGAACGGCTCAAGGCCGCCCGTCCGGAGATCGCCTTCGGTGCCGACATGATCGCCGGTTTCCCGACCGAGACCGAAGCCATGTTCGAGAACTCGATCCGCCTGGTCGACGAGTGCCAGCTGGCCTATCTGCACGTCTTCCCGTTTTCCCCGCGCCCCGGCACGCCGGCCGCGCGCATGCCGCAGCTCGAACGCGCCATCATCAAGGACCGCGCCAACCGGCTGCGCGCCAAGGCCGACGAGGCGCTGCAGCGCCATCTCGACGGCATGATCGGACGAGTCCGCGCAGCGCTCGTCGAAAAGCCGGGCTTTGCCCGCGCCGGCAATTTCGCCGGCATCCGCATTCCCGAAGCCGAAGTGCCGCGGGCCGGCGCCCTTGTCGATATCGACGTGACCGGGCATGACGGGCGCGAACTGCAGGGGGTCATCGCCGGATGAGCGAGAAGAAACCGGGCTTCTTTTCCCGGCTGGCGCAGGGGCTGAAACGCTCCTCCACCCAGCTGGGCGACAGCGTCACCGCCATTTTCACCAAGCGCAAGCTCGACGCCGCCGCACTGGAAGAGCTGGAAGACGCCCTGATCGCCGCCGATCTCGGTGCCGTCGCCGCGGCACGGGTCACCGAACGCCTGGCGCGAGACCGGTTCGACAAGGAAGTGTCCGACGAAGAGGTCCGCGCGGCGCTCGCAGATGTGGTCGGCGAGACACTTATGCCACTCCAATGTGAGCTCAATGTCACCGGTATGTCACCGCAAGTGGTGGTCTTTGTCGGCGTCAACGGGTCAGGCAAGACCACCACGCTCGGCAAGATTGCCGTCAAGCTGAAGCGCGAGGGCCGCAATCCGCTCCTCGCCGCCGGCGACACGTTCCGCGCTGCCGCGATCGAGCAGGTCTCGGTCTGGGGTGAGCGCGCCGGGGCGCCCGTGATCAAGCGCGAGATCGGTGCCGATGCGGCCGGTCTCGCCTTCGACGCGCTGGAAACAGCCGAGCGCGACGGGCATGACGTCGTCCTGATCGACACGGCCGGCCGGCTGCAGAACAAGGCCGAGCTGATGGACGAACTGCGCAAGGTCATCCGCGTCATCAAGAAGAAGATGCCCGAGGCGCCGCACCATGTTGTTCTGGTACTGGACGGCACCGTGGGCTCCAACGCCGTCTCCCAGGCCGAAGCCTTTCTGGAGGCCGCCAATGTCACCGGCGTGGTGATGACCAAGCTGGACGGCACGGCCAAGGGCGGCGCCCTGGTGCAGGTCGCGGAAAAGTTCAAACTACCCATCCACTATATCGGTATCGGCGAGGGCGAAGAGGATCTCCAGCCCTTCTCCGCCCGCGACTTCTCCCGCGCGCTCGCGGGGCTGGAGAACTAGCGGTTGGACGCGGTCACGCTCGCCGCGACGCTGGCCATGCTGGGCTCCGCCGCCGCGCATTCGGGCATGACGCTCCTGACCAAACAGGCCGAAGACAAGCTGGTCTTCCGCGGCCTGACCCTCGCCTTTGTCGGTCTCGCCTTTCTGCCCTGGCTTCTCACCCAGCCCCTGCCGCCCTGGGAGGTCTGGCGCTTCCTGCTGGCCGGTACGGCGGTGATCTGGGCCTACAACATGCTGATGATCGCCGCCTTCAGCCATGGCGAGATGAATCTGGCCTATCCGGTCATGCGCGGCAGTGCGCCGGCCCTCGCAGCCCTTGCGGCATTTATCTTCCTGCAGGAAACCATCTCGCCCGGTCAGCTAGCCGGCCTCGCCATTGCCTGTGCCGCCCTGATCGGCTTTGCCTGGCCCGAACGCGACGGCAAGCCGAAGGCGAAAGTCCTGCTGCTGGCCCTCGCCGCCGCCACGATGACCGCCGCCTACACCGTGATCGACGCCTCCGGCGTGCGCGAGAGCGGCCGCATCCTGGTTTATCTGGGCTGGTTCTTCGTTCTGTCCATCGTCACCATCCTGCCAACGGCGATCCTGCGACGGGGCCGCGCCTTCTGGCCAGCGGCCAAACGCGAAGCCCGTCCGGCGCTTTATTCAACCGTATTCAACGCCTCGACCTACGGGCTGGCGCTCTATGCCTACGCCTCGGCGCCCGTCGCGCCGATGGCGGCCCTGCGCGAATTGTCCATCGTGTTCGGAGCGGTTCTGGCCGCCCTCGTGCTGAAGGAACCCTTCGGCCTGCGGCGGACAGTGCTTGCAATCTGCCTCGCCACCGGGCTCGTATTGCTACAGGTGATGTAACCAGCCGAGCGGGAGACGCGATCTTGGCCCAGACCCAGAATACCAGCGAACAGGGCTCGCGCCTCCTGATCGATGCCGGTCCGATCGGCGTGTGGATCGTTGTCTACAATCTCGCCCGCTTCGTTGCGGGGGACAGCGCGATCTACTGGGGTACCGGCGCTTACATGGTCGCTGCGACGGCTGCCGTCATCCTGTCGATCCGGGTGGAGAAGCGCATTCCGCCCATGCTGATCTTTACCACAGCGCTGGTCCTCGGCTTCGGCGCGATGGGGATCTGGCTGCAGGACCCGATTTTTATCTACATCAAGCCGACCATCATCAATATCTTCCTGTCCTACATGATCCTGATCGGGCTCTTCTTCGGCCAGAATGTCTGGAAGATCTTCTTCCAGCACATTTTCGAACTGCCCGAGCGCGCCTGGACCATTCTGGCGATCCGCTGGGCGGTGTGGTTCCAGTTCCTCGCCGGGCTGAACGAAGTGATGTGGCGGCACATCACCGACAGCGTCGTACCGGAAAGCGCACGCTGGTTCGACGGGCTGGCCCTGTCGGAGGCCTTCTGGGCCAATGCCAAGCTGGGCGTCATCGCGCTGACACTGGCCTTCGGCGCGGCGCAACTGCCCCTGATCTTCAAGCATCAGCCGAAAAGCGACGATCCCGCCAGCGCTTAAGCCGAAAATCCGTGCTCGGATCAACGTCATTTTCGCGTTATAAATCCGCATTAGGATGAAATCGGGATCGGGCGGAGAGGGTCATGTCGCAGGACAAGCCGGACACGAAAAAATTCGACCTGGCCGAGTCGCCGGGACACCTTCTCCACCGCGCACAGCAATTCGCGGCCGAACGCTTTATGAAGGCCATGGCCGGCGCCAAACTGACCCAGCGTCAGTTCGCCGTGCTGCACGCCACCGGCGGGAATGAGGGCCTGACCCAGACCGAACTGGTCAAGGTCACCGGGATCGACCGGTCGACGCTCGCAGAGCTGGTTGCGCGCATGGTGCGCAACGGCTTGCTGGAACGCGAGAAGCTGCCCGATGACGGCCGCGCCAATGCGGTCCGTCTGACCGATGACGGGCGCGCCCTGCTTGAAGCCGCCGCGCTCGGTGCAATGGAGGCCGACAAGGCGATCCTGTCGGCCCTGCCGAAGAACAAGCGCGCCAGCTTCCTGGAAACCCTGCGCCGTATCGCCCTGACCCTGGAGAAGGGTGAGGAGGAGGCCAAGAAGGCGCGCGAAAAGGCCAAGGAAAAGAAGAAGAAAGCCAAGAAGAAGGCGAAAGAAAAAGCCAAGGAAAAGGCGAAGAAGGCCGCCAAGAAGGCGAAGAAGGCCGAAAAGTCGTCTCAGGATCAGGTTTCCGCCTGATACACCGCATACCCCGCTCACGGGAGTGTGATCACATCCCCATTCGCAATACGGTCAGCGCTGCCCATCTAGAGCCGGTCAACAACCGGGCAATAGGGGGCCTGCCATGTTCGAACAGTTTGCCATTCTTGCCGCAGGCGTCCTGACGCTTGCCGCAGTCATTGTCCAGCACCTTCACACCGTCACGACGCGTGGACCGGGTTTCGCCCTGACGAACCGGACAGAGGCACTCGACAGAACGGGATTTTCGGGCCGCGCCACCCGGACGGTGCAGAACAGTGTCGAATCCTCGGTCATGTTCGTCCCTCCGGCGCTGATTGTGCTGCTGTCCGGTCAGTCTACAGGGCTGAGCATGTTGGCCGCCCAAGCCTATATCGTCTCCAGAGTTGTCTTCACGCTCGCCTACTGGGCGGGCATTGCGCGTTTGCGGTCGCCGGCCTGGGCTGTGTCGATAGCGGCAATCCTGGCGATGAACTGGACGGCACTCACCGCCGTGCTGGATCTGTAGCCGTCAGCGGCGCGCGCCACGATCCAGTGCCGGATAGATGCGATTGCGAAGGACGTCGGCGGTGAGCGGTCCCGGCCAGCGGGTCAGGATCTCACCATCGGCGGATATCACCAGCGTCTCCGGTGCGCCGGAAATCGCCAGCGCCTGCGCCGAAGCGCCGTTCACATCCTGCATGATGCCGGCATAGGGATTTCCCAGCTCGGCCAGGAAGGCGTTTGCGTCGTCTGGATGATCGCGCCAGTTAATGCCGTAGATCGCATAGCCTTCCGCCCGGAGCGCCATCAGCACCGGATGTTCGATGCGGCAGGGCGCACACCATGACCCCCAGACATTGAGCAGGTAGGCGCCCTCGATCCGGGCAGGGTCGAACCCCGCCTGTCCTGCCAGCGGAGCCAGAGTGAGTTCAGGCAGAGGCTCGCGCGGTGCGTGATGGTCCTGATACACCCGCCAGCCGAGCATGCCGGCCAAGGCCAGAACCGCCAGCAGCGCAGCAAGGCGGACGGCCCGCATCATGCCTCGTCATTCTCCAGACGGCGCAGACGCTCGGTCGCGGCGCGGCGTTCCAGCAATGCCAGAATGACCAGAGCCGCAAGCGCCAGGGCAGACAGGCCCCAGGCCGGCCAGATGAAAGCCGCATAGCCGCCCATCGCGAAGAACTCGCTCATGCTTCGCCTCCCGCGGTGGACTGCGCCGCGCGGGCCGCCTGCAGCTTGCGGCGCTCGATCTGTCGCGCCCGCTGGACCACGGCGCGCGAGCGCAGCCGGTAGAAGACCAGCCAGGCCGCCAGCATCGTATAGGCGAGCGCCATTATGGCGAGCGGCCAGAGCTGGCTGGAATGGATGGTGGGTCCGTCGAAACGGATCACCGAGGCCGGCTGATGCAGAGACGACCACCAGTCGACCGAGAATTTCACGATCACCAGATTGACCACACCCGCCATCGCCAGGACCGCGCCGGCCCGCGCCGCCTGCTGGGCATCCTCGAGCGCGGCGCGCAGGGCCATATAGCCCAGATAGACCAGCAGCAGGACGAGCACGGAGGTCATCCGTGCATCCCATTCCCACCAGGTCCCCCACATCGGCTTGCCCCACAGCGAACCGGTGATCAGGGCCAGCACCGTGAAGACGGCCCCGACCGGCGCAATCACCTCGGCCGCTGCATCGGCCAGAGCGTGACGCCAGACGAAGAAGACGAAGCTGGCCCCGGCCAGCGCCGCATAGAGCGCCATCGCCATATAGGCCGCCGGAACATGGACATACATGATCCGCACCGTATCACCCTGCTGGTAGTCCGGCGGCGAGCCGAAGAAAGAGAGGTAGATACCGATGCCCAGGAGCAACACAGCCGCCACGCCCAGCACCGGGATCACCCGGCGGGCCAGACCATCAAAGCGCTGGGGGTTGGAGAAGTAAGACAGCATGCCCGCTGATTACTTCGGCATGGGCAAGGCGGCAAGTGCGACCGACCGGCGCGCTTTGCAGCACGCCGGCCGACTCTCAAGCGGGCAAGGGAGGGCCCGCAGCCCCTTCCGCGTCCGGCCGCCTCAGAGGGCCTCGTGCCTTGGCACCAGGACACCGCAGGCCACCCGGGGGCCCGCATTCCCGCCGGGCTGGCTATCGCCGTCATCGCCGCGCGCATGAATGATGATCGCCGTGCCGTTGGCGTCGGCCAGCCCGGTCGGGCCATCATCCAGCGTCAGCCCGGGCATGAAGGCCTCGGCCCTCGCCCGGCCGTCCGCACCGGCATGCAGGGACGGCATGTCGCCGTCATGCTGCCCGTGGGCGTGGAACATGCCGTGCGCATGCCCCCGACGATCGAAATGCCCTCCAGCGGCCGCGAATCCGCCGGATGGATCGCAATCGCCGGTCTCGTGCAGGTGCACACCATGCTCACCGGGTGACAGGCCTGCGATATCGAAGCGGAACAACACGCCGCGCGGGGTTTGCAACGCAATCACCTCGCCCTGGCGACGTCCCTGGACATCGACAACCGTCGCTACTGCACGCAGAGCGCTGTCAGCCGGTGCTGCGGTCTCCGCGTGACCCGCTCCGCTCCCGCCCAAGAGCAGGACCACCGGTGCCAAAAACGCGACCCGCCGCATTACTCGCTCACGATCCGGCCCGGCAGGGAGAGATCGCCCGACGCCACGTCGTGCACGCCGGTGACGCAGAGCAGCGGGGTTTCGCCTTCGGGGTGGACTTGCAGGCTCGCCGTCACCCCGTCGAAAGCGACATCCTCACCATCGGCCAAGGGCACGGTGATGCGGGCGATCCGGCCGTCGATCACGGGGCTCATGCCGGGACTGTCCAAGGCGATGGGCAGGCCGGGCGCCGTAGCGGGCAGCATGTCCTGACCCGGCGAGACATCGCGCACCTTGAGACCGGCGGCACAGGCCTCGTCTTCGGCCAGGACCACCCAGTGCGAGTGCCAGTCGGCACCATCATTGGCAGGATCGCCGTCATTGTTCTCGTCGAAGAGCGGCGTGTCGTCGAAGTCCGGGTGGGCGGTGATCGTCAGCGCCAGAATGCCCGATTCCGGGTCGAAACCGACGGTGGCCGGGTCGAGAGCGGTCGGCCACACATAGGCCTCCACGCCGGCACCCGGCAATTGCCCGGTCGGGTCCGGCTTAACGCTTCCGGCGATACCGGCGACTTCCATGACGAAGGTCGCCAGGCGCCCGTCCGTGGTGGCGGAGGCGGAGGTGATGTCGAAGGCCGGATCGGCCTCGGCATTTTCGCCGGACGAGACCGGATGGGCGAGGACGGCGGGGGCGACAAGGATGGCACTGGCCAGGGCGGCCGCTAAACGGGTCATGAGAGTCTCCTTTTAATATCGAGTCGATACTTTTATCCGGATAACTCATTTCCCTTTGAAGCGCAATACTGTGTTTAGTCGATACCTTTATGGTCTGGCCGGGCTGTTCGGCGACCAGCCATGTCAGCCCAGCCGGCTCTTCACCGCGGCCGCGATCCCGAACGGGGCAAGTGCGATTGTCCCGAGCGATACGGCGAGGGTGAGGACGAGATTTGCCAGGGCACGTTCATCGCCCTCAAAGCCGGCGCGACCCGCGCCGGCCGCAAAAATCAGGACCGGCACCATCATCGGTGCGGCGATCAGCGCGATCAGAAGACCTGAGCGGCGCACGCCAGCGGCCAACGCACCCGCAAATCCTGCCAGGAGCACGAGCGCCGGAATCGCCGCCGCTAGCGCAGCCGCCAGCATGATGCTGGGCTGAAGCGGCACGCCATACATCAGCCCGCCCAGGAGAGCGATCACCGGCAGGGGCCACAGCGTCGCGATGCCCTGCCCCAGCGTCTTGGCCAGGCAAAGCAGGGACAGGCCCATCGGAGACAGGGCATAGAGATCAAGCGTGCCATCGGAAAAATCGTCGCCATAAAGGCGCTCGGCCGATTGCAGTACCGACAGGAGCGCCGCAAAGCCCATCAGGCCCGGCCCGGCTGCGGCGAGGAGTTCCGGCGACGGTCCGATCGCGAGCGGCGCGAGGGTGATGGCGGCGAGGAAGAAGGCGGCCGGTCCGGCCGGCCCGCCACCGCCCGACCAGGCAAGCCGCGCCTCACGCGCGAAAACCGCTCCGAGCCGGCTCACCGGTACATCCCCAGATCCAGCATGGTGGCACCGGGCCAGTCCAGCGTCTGGTGCGTCGCCGCGATCACGCTGCCGCCGCGGCTGCGGTGCCAGGCAACCAGTTCCGCGAGACGGTCACGGCCGGCTCCGTCGAGCGGACCGGCGGGTTCGTCGAGCAGCCAGAGGGGCCGGTTGGCCAGGGCCACGCGCACCAGGCCGGCACGCCGTTGTTGCCCCCGCGACAGCTGACCGGCCGGCCGGTCGATCAGCGCCTCGATCCCCATCACACGCATCAGCGGGAGGATCGCCGTGCGCGGCGTGCCATGCATGTCGGCCCAAAAGCGCAAGGCGTGCCGCAGGGTCTCGTTCGGCTTGAGCCCGTCCGCATGACCAAGCCAGCCGAGTGTGTCTGCGGCGACCAGACCGGCAGGCTGATCGCCGATCGCCACCACGCCCTCGTCCGGACGGACAAGGCCGGCCAGGGCCCGCAGCAGCGTCGTCTTGCCGGTACCATTGGGACCGACCAGCAGGAGGGCGCCGGACGGCGCAAGCGCCAGGTCCAGCCCCTCGACCAGCCGCAGCCCGCCGCGCGACAGGGAAAGCCCTGTCGCTTCAAGTGTCTGCGGAGACAGCGCCGCAAGGGCTGGGAATTCGGCTAGGGCGGTCGTCATGGCCAGCATGTCGCCCGAGCGGGGTTGGTTCGTCAACGCACGGAACGCCGCATTGCAGCAGCGCCCCACACCGGTTAAAACCCCGCCAAAACATACGGCCACTTCGAAATGGCCGACCTCCCACCGGGCATTCCCCGCCCCTTCGACGCCTTACGAGGATGACGCATATGGCCTCTCTCGACAGTTTTTCCTGCAAGCGCACCCTCACCGCCGCCGGTGAGACCTATACCTATTACGACCTCAAGGTCGCCGAAGCGAACGGCCTGACCGGGGTCTCCCGCCTGCCGGCCTCGCTGAAGGTGCTGCTGGAAAACCTGCTGCGCTTCGAAGACGGCAAGACCGTCACCAAGGCAGATATCGAGGCGATGGCCACCTGGCTGACCACGCGCACCTCGGAACACGAGATCGCCTATCGTCCGGCCCGTGTGGTGATGCAGGACTTCACCGGCGTTCCGGCCGTGGTCGACCTGGCCGCCATGCGCGATGCCGCCGGCAAGCTGGGCGCCGACCCGCAGCGTATCAACCCGCAAGTCCCGGTCGACCTGGTGATCGACCACTCGGTGATGGTCGACAATTTCGGCCAGGCCAACAGCTTCGCCAAGAATGTCGAGCGCGAGTACGAGCGTAATGGCGAGCGCTACAAGTTCCTCAAGTGGGGCGCCAAGGCGTTCGACAATTTCCGCGTCGTTCCGCCGGGCACGGGCATCATCCACCAGGTGAACCTGGAAAACCTCGCCCAGGCCGTCTGGACCAAGGAAGAGAACGGCGAGACCGTTGCCTACCCGGATACCTGCGTGGGTACGGACAGCCACACCACCATGATCAACGGCCTCGCCGTGCTGGGCTGGGGTGTCGGCGGTATCGAGGCTGAAGCTGCGATGCTGGGCCAGCCAGTCTCCATGCTGATCCCGGAAGTCATCGGCTTCGAACTGACCGGCAAGATGCCGGAAGGCGCCACCGCCACCGACCTCGTGCTGAAGGTCGTGGAAATGCTGCGCAAGAAGGGCGTGGTCGGCAAGTTCGTCGAGTTCTACGGCGAAGGCCTGGATCATCTCTCCCTGGAAGACGAGGCGACGATCGCCAACATGGCGCCGGAATACGGCGCGACCTGCGGCTTCTTCCCGGTCGACAACGAAACGCTCGAGTATCTGCGCGCCACCGGCCGCGACGACAAGCGCGTCGCCCTGGTCGAGGCCTATTCCAAGGCCCAGGGCATGTTCCGTCCGGACTACACCGAGGCGCCGGTCTTCACCGACACGCTGCACCTGGACATGTCGACCATCGTTCCGGCCGTCTCCGGTCCGAAGCGTCCGCAGGACTGGATCGAACTGTCCAATGCCGCCGCCGGCTTCGCCAAGGTGATGCAGAGCGAGTACGGCAAGGGTGACGAGCTGGACAAGTCGGCGCCGGTCGAGGGCGAGGACTATGTCTTCACCAATGGCGATGTCGCGATTGCCGCGATCACCTCGTGCACCAACACCTCCAACCCGTCCGTGCTGCTGGGCGCCGGCCTTCTGGCCCGCAACGCCCTGGCCAAGGGCCTGAAGACCAAGCCGTGGGTGAAGACCTCGCTGGCACCGGGCTCACAGGTCGTGACCGACTATCTGGAAAAGGCCGGCCTGCAGGACGATCTGGACGCGCTGGGCTTCAACCTCGTCGGCTATGGCTGCACCACGTGTATCGGTAATTCCGGTCCGCTGCCGCCGGCCATCTCCAAGACCATCAACGAGAACGACCTCGTCGCGACCGCCGTCCTGTCCGGCAACCGCAATTTCGAAGGCCGGATCTCGCCGGATGTGCGGGCCAACTACCTGGCCTCGCCGCCGCTCGTGGTCGCCTATGCGCTTGCCGGCTCGATGAAGGTCAACCTGACGACCGATCCGCTCGGCCAGGACCAGGACGGCAATGACGTCTATCTGAAGGACATCTGGCCGTCCTCCGCCGAGATCGCCGAGGCAGTCCGCACCGCGGTGACGCCGGACATGTTCGCCAAGCGCTATGCCGACGTGTTCAAGGGCGATGACGCCTGGGCCGGCATCGAGGTCTCCGGCGGCCTGACCTACGCCTGGGATCACACCTCCACCTATGTGCAGAACCCGCCCTATTTCGAAGGCATGACGATGGATCCGGAAGCCCCGGGCGATGTCGTCAACGCCAAGATCATGGGTCTGTTCGGCGATTCCATCACGACCGACCACATCTCGCCGGCCGGCTCGATCAAGGCCGACAGCCCGGCAGGTCACTACCTGCAGGAACGCCAGGTGCCGGTTCTGGAGTTCAACTCCTACGGCTCGCGCCGCGGCAATCACGAAGTGATGATGCGCGGCACCTTTGCCAACATCCGCATCAAGAACAAGATGCTGGACGGCGTGGAAGGCGGCTTCACCAAGAAGGATGGCGAGCAGAAGTTCATCTACGACGCCTGCATGGAATACCAGGCCGAAGGCACCCCGCTGGTCGTGTTCGGCGGCAAGGAGTACGGCACGGGTTCGTCGCGCGACTGGGCTGCCAAGGGCACCCGCCTTCTGGGCGTGAAAGCCGTGATCGCCGAGAGCTTCGAGCGTATCCACCGTTCCAACCTGATCGGCATGGGCGTGCTGCCCCTGCAGTTCGAGGACGGCCAGTCCTGGGAAGCCCTGGGCATGACGGGCGACGAGACGGTCACCATCAAGGGCGTCGAGGCCCTCGAGCCGCGCGCCGAGATGGAGATCGAGATCACCTTCCCGAACGGCGACAAGAAAATCGCCAAGGCCCGGGCCCGGATCGATACCGAGAACGAGCTCGAATACTTCCGCAATGGCGGCATCCTGCACTACGTGCTGCGCAATCTGGCGCGGGACTAGGGGTTTTGCGGGCGGACACGCGAATGACCCGCGTGCCCGCCCCTTCCCTCTCACCGGCCCCTCTCGACGCCGTCACGTCCAAGTGATTGGCGCGCCCGGGCCGGGGTGATTATCTAGACAGCATGCGACAGCTGGTGTCCCTCTTCCTTGCCCTGGCGACTGCCGGGCCTGCCCTGGCCGGCGAACCGGATACGCGCGAAACCGCGTGCTGGTCGGAACGGCCGGTGCTCGTGGAACTCTTCACCAGCCAGGGCTGCCCGCTCTGCCCGGACGCCAACCGCTATCTGGGCGAGCTGGACCGCCACGAAAACGTCTTCACCCTCGCTTTCGCGGTGTCCTACTGGGACATGTATGGCTGGACCGACACCTATGCGCGGCCGGAATATGTCCAGCGCCAGCGCATGTACCTGCCCAATCTCGATGTCAGCCGCCTCTACACGCCGCAATTCGTCGTCGACGGCATCACCGACGCACCGGGCTGGAACCGCGACAAGGTCTCCGGCGCCGTCAATGAACGCCTGTGCGCCATGCCGGACAGCCCGGTCATCCGCCTGGAAGACGGTCCGTTCGGTTCCTTCATGGTGCATCTGGACGGCGAAGCGCCGGAAGAAGAGCTCGATGTCTGGCTGGTCGCCTACGCACCGGGCTGGGCCATGGTCGAGATCGGCGCCGGCGAGAATGAAGGGCTCGACATGCCGCACTACAACATGGTCAAGAGCCTGACCTATCTGGGCTCATGGTCCGGCGGCGAAGCCACCTTCATGGGCGAGAGCTTCCGCCGTTTCGGCACCGTCGCCATCGTGCAGGGCACGGGCGGCGGCCCGATCTACGGCTACGCCCACGCCGAACCTGAAGACGAAGACGGCAGGCAGCACTGACGCTGACGGACCGGTTGCCTGCCAGCGCCCGTCACGGCCATCGACCTTCTTTCACGACCCTTTGGGCGGTACGGCTTTGCCCCGGTGCAGAAAGCCAAGATGACCATTGGTAATGGCCATGCCCAGGAAAAGCAGACTCACAGCCACACCGAATACCAGTGTGATCGCCTCGCCAAAAAAGAGCGTACCAGCACCCGCCCCCGTGATCGTGACGAAATAGCCGACCTGGCTGACGCCCACACCGTCGGTGCGGCGATACAGTTCAAATGTCAGCGCATAGCTCAATGCCGTCGTGATGCTGAGCCCCACAAGAACCAGATCGATCTGGCTTGCCGCGCGCAGGGGCAGGTAGTGATCCGGCCCCGTCAGCACGAAGGGAAGGAAAAGGGCGGCCTGCGATATCAATGTACCCGCTGCGAGCACGATAGGGTCTACTCGCTTCGGCATGGCGCGCTCCCTGTAAACATTTGTCATTGCGAGCAGGAGTGGGGCCGCACAGGCGGCAGCGAGCCACAGCCCTCCGACAGGCTCTCTCGACAATCCATTTGCGGTCGCCATGGTGACACCGACCAGCCCGATGAGAATTCCGGTCAGACGATGTACGGGCAACAAGCGGCGGTTCGCCAAAGACGACAGCAGGAATGTCAGGAGCGGCGAGAGGGTAATCAGCATTGTAAACAGGCCTGCAGGCACCTGCTGCAATGCAAAATAGCTGAGCACCTGCGGCCCGGCCACGCCGATCAATCCGTTGGCGATGCAGTAGATGACAACGGGACGGGCCAGCAGCTCCCGGAGGCCAGCCCGTCTGCGGATACAGATTCCGGCAAGCAGCAGTATACCGGCACCCAGCATCTGCCAGGCGAACAGCGTCAGTGGAGAGAGCCCGGCCATTACGGCATGCTTGGCCAGCGCGAAACTGCCGCCAACCAGACCCCCGATAGTGACAATAAGCGGGGCGATCAGCGTCCCTGACCGGGTATTTTCAAGGGCCATCGATATCGAACTCCCACACGGCTCATCCGTGGCCACTCTAATTGATCGTTTTTTGTCGACTATGTGGGGCTTGAGGAACTATGTGTTGATTCTGGATTAACAAAAGGCGGCACGCGATGAACACCGTCCCTGACTTCGCGGTATTCGTTGCCGTTGTTGACGAGGGCAGTTTCTCAAAAGCTGCAGACCGGCTCGGCATTACAAAGTCGGCGGTCAGCCGGCGGGTATCGCAGGTGGAGGAACGCCTCGGGATCCGGCTGCTGCAGCGTACGACCCGGAAGCTCTCACTGACTGAGGCAGGCAGCCGCTATTTCGCCCACGCCCGTGAAGCTGTGCACCATGTCCGCTCCGCCGAACGCGTTGCCGCGGCGCTGGGGCAGGCGGCAATCGGAGACGTACGCATCCTGGCACCGATGTCTTTCGGAACACGCCATGTCATGCCTCACCTGCCCGCCCTACTCGCCCGGCATCCCGGGTTGCGCGTGGACGTCACATTGGACGACCTCCCGGTCGACCAGATCGATGGCCGGTTCGATCTGGCGCTCAGAGCCGGTGATCTGCCGGATTCAACACTGATTACGCGCAGGCTGGCCCCGCTGCACAGCGTCATCTGCGCCTCGCCCGATTATGCGAGAGAGTACGGATTTCCCGGGAAGCCGGCGGATATTGTCGCGCATGACTGCGTCCTGTTTTCCTATTCGGACAGTATGGATGTGTGGGAATTCCGCTCACCGTCCGGGCAAGAAAAAGTCGCCGTGAAAGGGCGCATGAAAGTCAATAATAGCGAGGCGCTGTCCGCTGCACTCATCGCGGGTGGCGGCATCGGCCGTCTACCCACCTTCATCGCAAACAGTGCCATTGCGAGGGGAGAGCTTCTGCGTCTCCTGCCCGGATACGACATGCCCGCAAAAGACCTCTACATACAGTTCCCGGATCGCAAGCTTATCTCGCGCGCCGCAAGACTTCTCATCGACGCTCTGGTGGAAACTTTCGATACCGAGCAGCCCTACTGGGACCGGCGTGCAGCGCCTCCCGAGCCGGCTCCATCCCCGATTTCACCCGACAGGTGAACCTTCGCCTGCCGAGACAGACAGCTGGTATTCGATAGGCGGGCGCGTTACCGCGGTGCGCGCTTGGCGAGGATGCGCTGCAGGGTACGGCGGTGCATGTTCAGGCGGCGGGCGGTTTCCGAGACATTGTGATCGCACAGTTCGAAAACGCGCTGGATATGCTCCCAGCGCACCCGGTCGGCCGACATGGGGTTTTCCGGCGGTTCCGGCTTGTCTTCCGGATGGGCCAGCAGCGCCTTGATGATATCGTCGGCGTCGGCCGGCTTGGACAGATAGTCGACCGCGCCCGCCTTCACCGCAGCAACCGCCGTCGCGATATTGCCATAGCCGGTGAGCATGACGACGCGGCAGTCGGGCCGCGAGGCATGCAGCGATTTCACCACATCCAGGCCGTCACCATCCTGCAGGCGCAGATCCAGAACCGCGAAGGCGGGCGGGTTGTTGCGCGCGACTTCCTTGGCCTCGTCCACGGATCCAACGGCGGACACGATGAAACCCCGGCCTGTCATGGCGCGGCCCAGCCGTGTCCGGAAAGGCGCATCATCATCGAGAATGAGCAGGGATTTGTCTTCGGGAAGCTGGTATTCGATCTCGCTCACACGTCCGTCCTCGTCATTATTCCGGTGTGCAGAACCTTCACTAGCCCAGAGCGGGCGGGGCCTCCACCTCTTTGCGCGGCCAGCGGATCGAGACGACCGCGCCCCCCTGGGGGCCGGCATTGTCGAAACGAACCACGCCGCCAGAGTTTTCGATCATCGTCTTGGCGATGAAAACCCCCAGCCCCAGCCCGCCCTGCCCGGGC